>Ga0209935_1000677_pt1 | contig 72510 bp, 78 predicted proteins | sample ThiBio_1000_plan_2_FD_183958 | JGI IMG/M metagenome (GOLD analysis project Ga0209935, IMG submission 183958) | Wastewater bioreactor microbial communities from Cape Town, South Africa - Thiocy_cont_1000_plan (SPAdes) | ecosystem: Engineered > Bioreactor > Thiocyanate-remediating >... | reverse complement strand
TCTGCTTGCTTTAAAATAGAAATTATTTGGCTATCTGAATAGCGTGATTTCTTCATTGTAGATCTCCTGCGTCAATGTTACGAGAAAATTCTACTTTTGAATACCGCTACTATTTGGGGGGATTACCATATTGTCTGTGATCCCTCTGTCCCATATAATTGGATAGGATGATCCGTTGTTTTGCTTGTACTGGGATATCGCTCTGGAAAGCATGAGATAATAAAATAATCTCGGATCACGATCGTAGAGTCCTTCGCCATCAATTTCGCGTTGCTCTGCAATAATTTCTCTAGCCGGCTCTCCAATGGTTTGATAACCTAAATTATGAAGCGCTTTTAGTAGCGTCGATTTTCCAGATCCCATTGCACCAGTTAAAATAAAATACTGCCTATTTATAGTTTGTTTATTCATTATTTCACCTAACAACGCTGGGGTTCAGGATAGCGAAAATAATCGCATTTCAAATCAAAATCTTGTGAAATCATAATGCAACCATCTGTTAAAGCCTCAACTGGATTAAAAAGGAGTGTTAAGAATCGATCCGGTATGAATTGTAAGATAATCTTTGTGGCATCATTCCCTATACAATTTAATATAGAATTTAAATCACAAGGTTTTATTGCAATGATATCTTTCACATACAAAATGTGATCTTTCATTTGATACACAACCAAGACATCGTAATCTTCAAGATAATAAACTGGCATGTGCAATGCATTAAGCGTGGCAACGGTCGTTTCGTTAATGATGCTAACTGCTTTTGAAAGTGGGATTCTATTTTGATAATGACTTTGTAAAAGAGCCAAGTCGCGCGAATCATCCAAATCAAGCATTCTCACTTTATTATTTTGATTATTTTGGGGAGTATAATCATAAATGAAGTCGTATTCTTTTACTGCCTTAAAACCGAATTGCTCATACAAATAGGGCTTATCTGTGAACATAAAAGCAAAATAAAAGTGTTGCCTCACATATTCAAGCGCCTCCTGCATCAACTGTCTGAAGAGCCCTTTTCGCCTAAATTCTTGTTTAGTACAAATACCATGTAGCGCTGCACCTTGATAGTGCTTTTCTTGAATGATAAATTCAAAGGGTAATATACCTAAATGCGCTATAACCTCATGATTTTGTCTCATAATAAAGGGCGTAGAACTTTTGTCCCAATGCGCATTGTGCATTTTTCCTTTATCAGCCATCACCTTAACGCCAGGAAAACAGGAATCCATAAGCAACATGCATTCGTTGTATAAATTGGGCTCAGATAAATAATTTGCTTTCATTGGTACCTCTATGTTGTTAGTTTGATAGATTGCCATATTTTTTTGCTATGAGCTCACTCTCTTTAATTACATAGCAATCGGTCAGGTTAATCGAATTTAAAAAATGGGGATCATGTGATACCACGATTAGGGCCCCAGGATATCTCTGCAAGACTTGAATGACGTGGTTTTTTGTTTCTATATCAAGGTTATTGGTGACCTCATCTAAGATCAACAATGGTGGCGTTTTAGCAGCAATGAGTGCGAGACTTAAGCGCACTTTTTCGCCACCAGATAGATGTTGAGTTAACATATTTACTTCTTCATTTTTAAAAAACAAAAATGTTGCCAAGTGATCTCTTATTTTTCTTTCTGACCAGTCATCAACTGCATCATATATCGTTTCAAATACCGATTTATCATTTGTTAGGTTTTGAAAATGCTGATCTAAATAACCACAATATTCAAGCGTCGGCGACATCCATTGACCTTTTTTATCAATCGAGGGATCTGCTATTATCGCTTTTAGCATCGTTGATTTACCACAACCGTTGCTACCCGCAATAACCACTCGAGAAGTACCATATATTGAAAGATGAATGTCTTTAATTATGGTTTTATTTGGGTAACACACCTCACCATTTTTCACAGATATAATTACTTTTTCGCTTAACCTGTCAGTAGAAAGGTTAAATGTTGGAATAATTACCTCGGGTTGCTTTAATCTATTAAGTCTTTCAATACAATTTTGCTTTTTTGTATCAATGCTGGCTCTTTTGCGTCCAGTGGTTTTAGCTGAGCGATCCGCTTTGGCTTTGTTCACAATGGTTGGCCATTTGCGATTATCGATGCTCTTAAACCCCTTTTCGCGACTTTGCTTGGCTCTTGCTTGCTCTTTCATCAATGATACATGTAATGCTTTTTTTTGCTGTTTAAGCTGATCTACTTCATCTAATAGCTGTCGGTACTCCATTTTTCTTTTAAGCTGAAATGCTTCATAGCTTTCGTTATAAACGTTAATCTGCCCCTGATCGATATGCCAAAAGAGTTCCATTTTAGACAACAGTTCCTCGTCATGCGAAGCAAGCACGATTGTTCCTTCAAATTTGTCGATCAAGCGGAATAATGCCTTCCGATTTTTAAGATCTAAGTGATTGGTTGGCTCATCCAGTAATAACACGTTCGGATTAACCGCCAATGCTTGAGTTAAGGCTAAATGAAAGCGCTCTGCCCCACTTTTGCTTTCAGTCTCAATGATTTGGGGTACATAGCCAAAGCGGATGTCTTTAGGACTGTGTATATTCCCTTCGATGCTGATATTGCCTTGAATGGCGCGTAGCAACGTGGATTTGCCCACACCATTTTGGCCAATAATGGCTATACGATTCCCAGAGATAATGTTTGCAGTGAAATTTTCAAAACAAACCTTATGGGGCAGAATAAAACTGACATGATCTAAGTAAATAGATGGATGTGACATAAAAACTCTCTCGATTTAAATCAAACAACGAAGCCTTTCGGCTTGCCTGTTGCCCTTGTTTATGGGCTTATCGAGAGATATTTTTCATTTCACACCTATAGGAAGAATAATGACCACAGTTAAGCATAGATATTGGATCTCGTCAATATCGAAAGTGTCTCCTAAGATAGAAGGTAACTTTTAAAGGATGATAGGGATTTACTTAGATCATATTTGCAGTTTAAGAGACTTATAAATCAAGCATTTCTTACTAATACGTCTGATCTGCTTACGAACTCAATGTTTTAAATAGTTCAAGATGTTTTAAGAAAAAATCCCCACTATCATCCATAGTTTGAGTAGTCCAATCATCAATATTATTGGGATGTAAACCAAGAGCCCAAATGCCACGAGCAATGACAAAATCAGGAAAGACTTGCCATTGGTGCTGGTCGATAGATCTTATAGATTGATAACCATCTATAAAGGCTTGCCAAATGATGTCATCTGGATCCTGATATTCAATACTCCAACCCGCCCATTTAATTTTTAACGCCCAATAGAAGCATGCGAGATCATATACCCACCATCCCATGCCACAGCATTCAAAATCCATCCATATAGCTTCATTTTGTTCTGTGAACAGAACATTTCCAAAATGAGTATCTCCATGACATGGGCCATATTCTTGAGGGTTTTTGGTGAGAGAATTTAAGCATTTCTTAGCCCTAAGGGCATATTGATGAATAATGGGTAATTGTTCTTTTAATGATGTTTGTTGATACCATCTATCTATTCCTTTTAATGGCTCGTCGATCAGATGAGATTGCTCTAAAGAAAATCGATTATATTGAGATTTAAACGGTAAAGATGCCTGATGTAATTGCGCAAGCGCCAATCCGCTTGTATAAGCCGTACTTTTAGTCAAAGGACGATGACTGATATTCTCTACATACAAAAATAAAGCAAGAGATCTATGCCCTTCTGGAGCATCAATCGAAAAAAATAATGTGCCATCCTTTTGTGGAATTAATTGTGTTGTTTTAATATTTTGATGGTTGAGGTATGCAATCCAATCCACTTCAAAACCGACATCATCCCAAGATTGCCATTTACGATATACACGCAAAATATATCGATTCTCATTTGTTTTTATTAAATAGGAATCATTTAAACTTCTAATATGAAATTGAATGTTTATCAGATTACCCACGGCATAACGATTTTGCACTATTTGTAATAAATACTGCTTATCTATAATGGAATAAGTAATAGGGACAGAGTTATTCATGACGTTCTTTTTCCAAATATATTTAACAAACTTATTACCCACTGATCAAGTAGGTGTGTTTGAGTTTAGATCTTTCCTTAAAAAATAAAATATTGAATCGCCAATAAACCCATGCCTTACAAATTCTACATAAAAACCCATATTTTTGTAAAATTCGAGTGCTTCCCAGTTCATTGTGTTGACTGCAATAAAGTTGCAGTCTTGCTCTTTTGCCAAATTCTCTGCTGACTGCATAAGTTTGGTACCATATCTTTGGCCTCTTAAACTTTCACTTACCCATAAACTCCCAATGTACAAGCAACCATAGAGCATGTCACATTGACACCCTCCTACAACTTGGTTGCTTTCATCATGAACAAAAAAGCCAAAAAATCGTATTGGTCCAAAACCTTTGACTTGTTTAGCATAATCCATAATTCCTTGGTTCAAAATTTGAACTTCTTTAGCATCCGGATTTTCAACAAGTTTAATTTCATATGGCATCTTTTCACCTATAAATCTTTTCTCAAAAAGACACGATCATAGCCCAGCAGATATCCTTGTATTGTCCCAATGCTATTAAATCCATGTTTTTGATAGAATTCTTGAGCTTGAAACGCATAAGTGTCAACAAAGATCTTTCGAATCCCTTTATCTAAAGCGACCCTATCAATCATGGAAATAATTTTGGTCCCTATTCCTCTTTTTCGATAACTTTCATCGAGCCATAAAACATCAATGTAAAGGGCATCGCTGTGCTCCCAAACAATCGCTCCGCCGACAATTTGGTTATTATCTTTGGCATACACATTAAAATGAGTTGCCTTTTCCTTTATCACTTCTCTGTTGAAATTAACGATGCCTTCACGCAATACCTTGTCATCTTCTGGCTTCGGATTTTGATCAATAGTGTATTCAATTGTATCCATTATTTCTCCAGAACATGATCAGCAATTATTTCATCAATAATGCGCAGCGATTCAGCAGCTTCAGCTGCATTTGAATCTGTAATACCTGCTGCAACAATCAACGCTTTCCATAACGTCCAAGCCCGACCTCGTGCCCAAGTATTGGCATCAAGTGATAGCTTCTCGCGGAAGATTTCACGACTTTCATCCCTAAATAAAGTCCACGCAATGGCAAGATCACAGGCAGGATCACCAACACCTAATTGACCGAAATCAATTACGGCCTTCAAGCGCCCTTCCTTTACCAATAAATTACCAACACTAACATCGCCATGGATCCAAACTGGATCATATTGCCAATGGGTAGCAATCGCCGCTTCCCATATTTCAGTTGCCAAACCCACATCGATTGTGCCTTTCAAGACATCAATAGCCTGTCTGGTCTCGGTATCATATGTCGACAGGTCGCCGCCACGATAAAAGTTATGTGGCCCAGGCTTTGGTCCACTTGTTGAATCTATGGCATGTAGCGCACGCAGAAAACCTGCTAGATTTGCTGCAAACTCGTCCATATTGCCTATTAATGCCTTTGTAGCCGATTCTCCTTCAAGCCAGCGATAAATTGACCACTTCCATGGATAACCTTCCCCCGGCTCACCCATCGCTAAAGGGCTTGGGATCTCCAAAGGCAACAATCGCGCCAATTTAGGTAACCAATGTTGTTCCTTTTCAACCTGAAAGGCATACTCTTCAGCGCTCGGCATGCGCACAAGCATTTTTTTGCCCAAGTGAAAGGTTCGATTATCCCATCCGCTTTTCGCAACTGGTTCAACAGGTAAGTCTTTCCATTGTGGGAACTGAGATGCCAATAAACTTCGAACAAGGACTTTATCAATCTTATTTATTTCTGAACTCATTTATTCTCAATTAACCTTTTCAAAATAACATCAGCTGCTTGTTTTGCTGTTATATGGGTCACATCTAATGTAAAAGTATTTGAATGATCTGGTGTTAAAACCTTTGTTTTGATAAATTGCTGTCGCGCCGCATCCGCATCGATCATTTTATGATTGATTTTTCGTTCTTCAGATACCACTCTTTTGCAAAGCTCATCTACTTCGCAGATTAGTCTGATTGGTAAAAATTTGCTGCCTCTTTGAGCTGCAATGCTTTCTATTTTTCTGTAAATCTTTAAATCAATTTCATTTCCCTCAATCAGCTCATTGGTGAAAATAAAGCTATATTCCGCTGGTGATAAGTGAGCTACTGCATCAAAAACAACATCTCTAATTTTCGCTATATTTTGCCAAACTTCAGCTGGCAAGGGCGTTTTACCATCAGCATGAATAAGACTTAATACTGGATTATTGATTAAATGATTTGAAACCAATTTCATATTGGTTTTTGCAATAATTTCTTTAGCAATCGTTAGCTTCCCTGTGCCAGCAAAGCCAATTAAATATATTATTGTGTTATTAATCATATTAAATGCTTTTTAAAGTAATATTGTTTAAACTTTGCTGGACAATCGTCCATAACGCCATAAATCTCATATCCATGCCGTAAATAAAAATCTTTCACATTATCAAATTCAAATGCATGCAATTGCGAAAGTTTGGCACCTTTTTTCCTAGCTTCTTCTTCCACTTTCGATAACAATATGCTACCAAACCCCTTTCCTCTGTATTCGTCTTTAACGTAAAGCACATTGACGTAAACAAATTCTCCAAAATAGAAGCAGCTGTTAATGCCAGCAATAATTTCGTCATTATCTTTAACGTAAAAATTTAAAGATGTTTCAGGCTCACCGGGAAAAGCGAGCAGCGTTTTATTATAGTTGTTAATTTGAGATTCTACCCAGTCAATTTCATCTTTTGTACTTTCGATAATTTTGTAGTCTTGTGAAGCTAAATTCGCCATTCTTTTCCTAATCGTTTAGTTTCTTTTTTAAATAATACCGCTTATGTCCTTCTGGACAATCTTCAAGAATACCGAAGATCTCAAACCCATGCTTGAGATAAAATTCTTTTGCTTGAAATTCAAAGGTATCGGTATGAGCTAATTTAGCGCCTAATGCTTTGGCCTCTGATTCCACTTTATTTATTAAAAAAGATCCTAGCTTATGGTGGCGATAATCTTTTTCAACAAACAAAATCGCAATATATAAAATATTCCACATATACATATCTGCATTGATGCCTGCAATGATTTTACCATTATCTTTGAGGCAATAATTAAGCGGAACGACAAGTGGTTGTTGTGTAGTAGGAACTTGTTCAGCGTTATAGTCACCTAATCGATTATCAAGGTATTCTTGTTCTTCTTTAGTGCTCTGTGCACATTCATAGTTCATAAGTTTTTTCTTATTTTAAATAGTGATCGGCAGCCGCCTTGATGCATGATTCTCTGATTTTCCATAGCTTACCTAAATCTTGCTCTGGGTATCCTGGATTGTCCTTAAGCCACGCCTTGAGCTTTTCTTTGTGATTAAATGGTTTTTGATATAACTCAAAGGGTGAAATTTCTTGCTCGTCAATAATATCAAAGCCCAGTTCCGTTTTTATCGAATCTGGAAATGTGACATCTATAATTTGTCCCTGAATTTTCAAATAACAATGCCCTTCTAAAATAAAAGGCAATCCATACCCTTCCAAAGTATTACCTATCGCCGGGGTGTTTTGATTGTTCATAAGGTAATAACCAAACATGAGCTTAACAGGAAGTTCATTTTCCTCGGCAAGTGCAGCTAAAAAGGCATGTTTAGTACTACATGTACCCCGTTTCTCTTCAATCACACAGGTGATCGTTGTGCTTTGATTTCTACCATACGGTAATTTGTTAACAAAAATTAAGGCATCTTGGTAGGTTAATACACCATGCTTTTTTATTTTTTGTCCAATTTCAGCTTCCCGAAGCACTACATCAAACCCTCATTAATCTCTTTTAATCTGATGAAGCGTTAATGCATTGCCTTCAGAATCGATTATAACCGCCATTCGACATACAGGAGACGCAAAAACATCCAGCTTGAATTTAACCTCTTCTTTTTTCAGTTTTGCAACTAATGCATCTAAATCTTCGACTTCAAAAGCAATACTGCCACCTGAATTGTGGCTTGGACTGACACCCTGCGCTAATGTGGTAATTGCAAAACAACCCCCGCCTGGTAAATCATACTCAATCCATGCACCATTTGCTGATACTTTGCTTAAAGTCAGGCCAAGCGTCTTTTCATAAAAGTTTCTGGCACGTTCCATGTTTTCAACAGGATACATCGTAAAAGCGACTTTTTTAAACATATTAGATTATCCTTAAGAGTTACATTCTTAATACTGTTGTAGGATGCTTTAACAATTGGCCTTCACAAATCACTTTAGCGCCACATCTTTCATAGAAGTGATTTAAATTTGGATTCAATGTATCCAACACAACCATGCTTGCTCCTTGGCTTTCACTTATTTTCTTGGCTGATTCTATAATGTGTTTTCCAATCCCAAGCCCTCTAAAGCTCTCTTCAAGGTAAACGTACATTAATTCTTTAGCATTAATCTTCGAGCTAAACGAGTGATAATCAAACAGGGCAAACATTCCTATTAACTGTTGTGGCTCCCCATAGGTAATAACATAAAAATGACTTTGAATGGCAGTAATTGCGCCCTTCCTATACTCCAGACCTGGAAATCCTCTGATATAACCCCACTTGTCTTCCACCCATTTAGCCATTAGTTCTAACCATTTGGGATTATTTGTATCGGAAAACGGCCGTATTTTTAAATTGCCAGTGAATCGGCTTGATGTTGCATAGAAAAACATGATTTCTTTTGCCCTTTACTTCTTTTCTTTTGGAAACATGATAACGTTAGAAGCATCATAAGGTGATTTGATACTCCTTCTTAAAAAAGCCAGCATCAATTCAATAGGTCTGTTATATCCACCTTTTGAATCACCGGCTAGTGTATTATTTAATTGAACCATCATCGCATCCCAATCAATTTTATCAAAAGGTACTTTATACGTATAACCTTCTATAAAAACTTTGAAGTCGTTCATATGCCCCAAAACACTACGATCTTTTGTTTTGCAGTATAGGATATCTTTATCAAAAATCGCCTCTATTTGTTCTTGATATTGGGGGAATTTATTATCAACAACAAATTTAATTAATTTATCTTTTATTGCTAATGCAACTTTACTCGCACCACCAACATGGCTATAAGGAATCAAAAAGGATAGCAAAGTATTTGCATGGGTAACAAACGCTACCTTTTTTCGATCTATTCGGATAACATCAATGAACCAATCATCCAGATAAGCCAAGTTGCTTGATGGTTCATCAAGGATTTTGATTTTTAAATCTTTGGAAAATTTTTGGGTTAACCTAAACTGTGGCATTGCAAATTATTCCAACTAATCTCATCGGTGCTTCCGTGCCATTTTTAATCTTAATTGGCAAACACAAACTAAAGCTGCCCTTAGGTGGCAAGCTCGCTGCATTAGAAACATTTTCGACTATATATTTATTTGAGCCCAAAACTGCTTTATGCACGGGATAACCATTTTGGGGATTGTCTGGTGATAATGTATCGATGCCAAGACCCAAAATTTTTCGCTCATCTAATAAGAACTGTGCCGCCTCAATTGAAACACTTGGAAACAGCAAACCATTTCTATATCTTTCTGGTTGCTGCCAATATCTATCCCATCCTGTGTAGAAAATGACAAAGCTCCCATCTTCGATTAATCCATACTTGTCCTCGAAAGCTTTGACATCCGCAAGAGATGCAATATACGTTTCACTTGCCACTTTTGAAACATCAATTACCACGCATGGCGCTATGAGTTCATTGACGTCAAGATCAGAAATGGTTCTTCCCCCAACAATACAATGTGCTGGCGCATCAATATGCGTACCCATCCCCTCATTCATTTGTATTTTATGTGTTCGAAACTGATACAAGCTTGCGGGAAAGTAGTCATGATGGAGATGATGCTGAAATCCGCAATCACCATCCCAGCTAGAAATATCAGGACTCAAGGAGTGCGTTAAGTCTATTAACTTAAATGGAGGTTGTTTTAACATGTGACTCCGTGCTTGCCTTACAAATTTTAAAATTTTGATATTTTTAAGCCGATGATATACTGATTTTGCTTTATTTTTAACAAAGTAATTTTAACAAGCAGATTGAAAATCAAGTTGCTCAACTTATATGACAAATCAGTATTCCAAAATTGAACCTGAACTCATTCCTGCAACCATTGCAGATTATCCTGTTATCCAAAATATGGCACGCTTTTATGCCTATGATATATCCCGCTTTTGTGGCCAATCATTTGATGGCTGGGAATTCCCAAGCGATGGTCTCTATGAATGCCGTGACTTTAGGGATTACTTTGAAAAAAAGAACAACCATGCCTTTTTAATTAAAATGCATGGAGAATTAGCTGGTTTTGCTTTAATTGATCAATTAGAAGTTCTGCCCGAAGTCAATTGGAATATGGGCCAGTTTTTTATCGTTGCAAAATTTCAACAAAGCGGCATTGGCGCAAAAATTGCCAAGCAGCTATTTAATCATTTCCAAGGCGAATGGTCTGTTGGCGCTATCCCACAAAATACCAGAGCGATCGCATTTTGGCGTAAAGTTATCAGCGAATACACACACAATAACTTTCATGAAATGAACATGACTAGCGAACAGCTTAAAACAGCTGAACACCCTGATCCCTTCCCCATGATCATGTTTCGATTTAAAGCTGGTGTTTAATTTTCATCTTTATCCGTATTGTTTTTACATTGCTTGACTTCACTATTTTGTTTCATTTCAATGACATTTTGAGTGCTTGGATTAAAGATATTTTGCAGCTCAAGCAGCGTGTTGCCAATAAGACCAGAACGATCGGATTTACGCTTGCGGTAATATAAAAGACCTTTTTCTTCTAACCAAAGAAGGATTTTATCGAAAATATAAAGCACTGCACAAATCATTATAAAACTAAATACCATTATGGGGTCCATGTGTAACTCAATCCATATTAATTACTACAGTTACTGATCAAATTTCTTGGTTCTAGCGCCCGTATCATGTTGAATGTTATCTTTAACATCATGTGTCGTTTGTTCTTGCTTTTCCCGCTTACTTTTGTCCATTTGGCTTTGAAACTGGGTGACAAAAGTTCTAGGAATAGGTTGTTTTTCAACTTCTTTATATCTACTAACATCTTGAGGAGTACATGCTGGCACCCAATCAGAAGCACTTATTAATGGAGGCAATTTTGTGGGTAAACTAAAAATATAGTCGTATGATTTATCATGATTGTTAACCATATCATGAACCCTACCTGCAAAAAAGACGACATTACTACCATCAGGATAATCATTGATGGGAACCTGTAGGATTTCATCAAGTTTTCTCTCAAGCAATTGTTTTTTATTGTCTGAATTACCAAGAAATAACATCGTTGCTTCTAAATAGGGTTTCACTGTTGGACCATATGCTTTCTTTAGTTCTTCAATATCGTCTACGCTCATGGCCTTGAATTGATCAACAGATTGATTAATAAATTTCTGCATCATTTCCAAATCATTGCAATTTGCATACATTTGAAAGGCATGAAAATTAAGAGAAAATTCCCAAGCCGCCTGCTTTTCAGGTGCGACCCCTCGATTCAAATTTTGCTCGAAATATCTTCTAATTGAATCCCCAGCTTGCCTAAATTGCTCTGGCGTGGGTTGAGAATTAGAAGATAAAAATCTTCTCCATCCTGAATCTTCTTGATCAAAATCTATTATATTCGTTTGATAATCAATTGCAGGTAAGTTGGGCCTGGGCAATCCTTCTCGTATTGTAAGCCAGTGAGACACTGTACTTAAATTACCTACAATAGGCTCGCAAATTTGGCGGAAAACTAAAGGACCATTAGCACTATTGGTAAAACAGGCAACTGCCTGATTGGTTGAGAGGTTAATTGCTGCAAAGTTTCTACATGTTCCGCTTCCATCACCCCAATGAAACGCTGTCGTTGAACCATCTGTATTCTTTTGTAATCCTATGCCAAAACCCCAAGCTATTTTACTCAAAATACCTTCAGGCACGCCCTGATTTTTGCCTTTATTATCACCTGCCAGTGTAGTCACGCAGGGTGAAAACATTTCTCTTCTAACAAAATCATCGTTTGCACAAGCTCTTAAGAATTTTCCATAGTCCTCTGCAGTGGTATGCAATGAACCAGCTGGGTGAATCCCATAAAAATGTTGTCTTTCGTCTGTTTTTCCATCTGAATGGTGACCCAAAGCAATATTTGCAGTATTTGGTCTAATAAAACTACTATGTTCCATTCCAATTTTTTTAAATTCCTCTTGAGCAAGGATCTCTACTGATTTCGGGGATGCAACTTTATCTATCACTTCCATTAAAAAGCGATACGCTTCGCCTGAATAATCAAACCCTTTACCTGCATCAGCTATAAATCTAAAATCAGGAGGATTAAATTCATTAGGTAATCCTGCTTGATGTGATAACAACATTCTAGCCGTCAATTTTCTATAATTTTCATGATCACGGATTTCAGGGAAAGGTGGGCCAAACTGCGCTCTAGGATCTTCTTTACCAAACTTTTTTTCTAAAATTTCAATTAAGGGCGTATCTAAATCGATTTCACCCCTTTCGACCATTTTTAAAACAATATAAGCAAAAACAGGCTTACTTAATGATGCTGCTTCAAAGATTGTTTGATCGGTTACTTGCTCAGGATCACTATTACTCGTGACACCTTTAGCTTTTGTAGTGATTTCACCTGTTGATGAGACTGTAGCAACTGAAATAGCTGGGATCAAATTGTCTTTAGCTAAAGGCACAGCTATAAGCCCCAAGGTAGACAACGATTTTTCTAAATCCGGACTCCACCCTTCCATCTGGTGGCCATACGGGTTGATATGTAATCTAATGTTAAGTTTTTCTTCTAATTCTTTAGCAAAAGGGAGACCCAAGTTTCTTGCATGCTCTGGGCACTCAAATTGACCACAGCTTAAATATATTTCTGGTGGTGGTGGTTTTTGACCTAGTTTGACAAAATCTTCTAACCTCTCTCTATTTGCTATGGATGGTGATTGAGCAACAACTTTCCCAAACCATTGAGGATACTTCATACCCATATAAATACTGGCTGTTCCAGCGAGGCTAGATCCGACTAAAACCCGCTTGCTAGGATCGTCAGGAATCTCAAACCCGCGCTTAACTAATTCCGGTAGGAGTTCATTATGAATAAACTTTGCATATTCGTCGACTCGGTGCTTCAAATCTACAGTTCTCTCATTCATTCCAGGCAAAGAGTCTGCAGTATCAAATTGAACCCCACTTTCTTTAGCCTCTTCTTCAATACCTTTTTCTGGGTTTACATAAACTACAACTGTATTGTGATCAAATAAATTTTCAAGGCGCTCTTGAGTATTACCAAGCTGATAAAATCTACCATCATAAATTATAACAACATTCTCTATTGCTTTTTTATCCTCTGGTGCAAACACTAAAATACTTCGCGAGCATTTATCTAGATCAACTTGATTCTCAGGATAATCAATTACCTTGTCGTTTTTACTAGCCAATACAAGGCTAGCACTCTTTACTTTATCTGCAAAAAAACTGCCAAAGAATCCATTATCCCCTTTCATCCTAACAGGGAAGCCTAAATCAGCCACGGATTTTTTAGAGTCAGCGTAGAAAAATCCTGAATTTTGATCATAAGATTTATGAAATTTACAATACTCATCTACCAGTACACTATCTTCACCCCAAAAAAGGTTACTAACCATAGCGATTTCTTCTTTTGATTTACTGGCCGGCTTGTTTTCAGGTTGTACTTCTGGTGTCACAGGAAAAAATGATGGTGGCTGATAAGCAATATCACCATAGAAGTATGTCGCGGGCTTATCACCATGACTAGGCTCAAGTTGTACATAGTAATAAGTAACTAATGCACCCTTAGGCATAGGATCGCTATGAAACATGATATCTGTATTTTCAAATTGTTCTAGTAATTGCTCTTTTTTTAGTGTCGACCCATATCCGTGAAAGTCACCTTGCAAATAGACATCCCTTTTTTGGCCTGGCTTTTCAGTACTCTCTTTCAAATCATCACGTGACAAAAGAAAATAAACCATACTTTTATTATCTGGAGCATCCTCAATTATAGGAGTACCAACAGCTTTAATTTGTTTCCAAAAAAGACTTTTTAACTGGTTCTGTTTATCACTAGACTTAAAGCTATTGTAGTAATCTGCATATTTATTTAAGACCTCTTTAAATGTGCATGGACTTTCATCAGAATAATCTTCCCAAAATTCTGGAAGCTCTGCATCTCTTATCGCTAGTTGTAGTCCCCTGATGAAATCTTGCGTCTGAGGCATGCTTTGGCCCTATCTATTTCAATTATGATTACTGATATTGCACCTTTAAGTTATGATCTTATATTAACATTCATAAGCCCATTAAATGAGAGCATATACACATTGTTATCATCAGTTTGAAACAAGCATCATCGTAATAAAATTAGCGATTATCTCCCCAATCAAAATACAAGCAATAAAACTTATCCATAACTTTTTGCCGCTCAAACCAGAGGATTCCTTCAAAGCATACAAATAAGTAACGATATGCCAAACAGCACAAATAATCACAACCGAGCTAAATATAACAGCGAGAATCGATGGCTTCAGCTGTAACCCCTGCTCCATGCCCACATCCATGAACCGTGGATTGACGGTTCGCATCAGCGCAAGAAACCCAGTTAAGATTAAGTACGGAAAGCGCGACAAAGCGACCGTTCCCATAAAATCGATGATTCTTACTCCTTTTTGCTGGAGGAACTTGGCAGCTAGGATAAAAAGTCCTGTCAAAACGGCCCATATCACAGTATTCTGATAAAGTAAAAAAAGAAAATCAGTACCCATTTTCGGACTTTTTATCATCGACGCGTTTAAAATACCCAGCAATCCTGGAAAATATATTTTAGCGATAGACCCTAAATAACTGATAATTAAAATGATCCCAATCCCTATGACAAAGGCCCAGAGTCCTGCTATTTTTTGATAAGGATTAATCAGCAAAGTTAAAACAAATCGAACGCTTGAGGGTTTCTCAAGCGCTTTATATAATAATTTATACTCATCTTGGGTGATTTTATTTTCTTTCAGCAAAGTTGCCAGTCTTTCATTTTCACTTGCCATGATAACCTCATAGTTTATGCAGCATCTTTGCTGCATCTTTTGCTGAAATTTTACCTTCTTCTAAGAGTTTCAAGATCTCTTCTTTAGATCCATTACGTTTAAGATCAATATTTTCGAGCGTTTCAATCAATTCATTCAATCTATTACGTAACGTTGGATAGGATATTTTCTGCCTCGCTGCCATTTCCTTTAAGCTGCCTGAACATTTCACAAAATCGATAATAAAATTAAGCTCTTCTTCTGAAAGTTTCAGAAGTGCTGGGATCTCAAACTTGCCTTCAAAGGTTGTATGACAATCAGCACAACAAATCTTAACCACTTCCGGTGAGGCACTACCACATGAAGGGCATTGGGTGATTATTTTACCCATCGTTTATTTCTTGGTTTTTTGTCATCTTTTTCTTCATTATTTTCAGATTTGGTTTGTTTTTCACTATCATAGTGTTGTTTTGCAATCAAAATACTCCGGCTAAATTCATTCTCTATAGATCTTTTTTTTTAAATTGGTACTGCTCCTGCCCCGCATCTAAAAATAGATCCCCCGAATCCTTTGCCTGTAATTTCAATAACCCTGGAAATGGCGGATCAAGTAAGACTAAATATCGCACGCCATTTTGATCCACTTGCGCGCCAAGGCGTGATTTCCACTCTTTACAGGCTATTTCAAAACCTTGTGGTGTTTGGGTAATCTTAGCTTCACCCAGGTGTTGATTAGTAAATTCTCCCTCAAAGGCTTTGATCCACTGCAATTTTTCTTGTTCAAGCGTGACATCTTCTCGCACTTTTTTTAATATTTCAGTTTGTTGACTCAGACTGATATTCAAAATTTCTTCGGATTGTATTTTTGCACCAAAAGTAAGCTCTAGAAATTTTTGTTTTACAGCACTCAAAAATGGATGGCCATAGCGGCTATTGGTCATCATGACCACACCAATACCCTTTTCTGGATAAAAGAAAAGATCGCTTGCAAACCCCATCGTACCACCGCCGTGGCTTATCACTTGCAACCCTTGTTCTTCACCAATAATGAGCCCTAAACCATAAGAAGTTTTTTCTCCCATTTTGATACCGGGTTTACGTCGCTCAAGAAGTGCTTTTTCACTGATAATACGTTTGCCGTTTAGCTCGCCCTGGTTTAGTTCTGCTAGCAAGTATTGCGACATATCTTTAACGGTGGACCAAACTGCTCCACTAGGTGCAATACTGCCGCAAGATTGTTCTATATTTACAGGAATTTCAGTGAGCTCACCATGAATATCAAAGGAATGAGGGCTAGCTGCACCATTTGTTTGCGCCTCACTTGCCTTGAGGGTTGTATGATTCATTTCTAACGATTTTAAAACAAGTTCTTCCATCGAATAGGCATAAGCATCTGTTAGGGATTTAGATGGAACGTAGGCATGAGCCGCCATATACCCGCCCACCATAAACAGTAAATTCGAATATTGGAAAGTTTCACCCAATGCCGTTGTTGGCTTCATTTCACCCATTTGCGCTAATCTTTCTTCAGGAGTGCTGTAATTGAATATAAAATCAAAATCACGGCGCGGCATCCCTGTTGAAGCACTCACCGTTAACCTGGCGTTCATTTGTCGTGTAAGAAATGGATCATTCAGTTTAAAGTTACTCAGCACATCACATATTGGCGTTTCCCATGTAAACTTTCCTTGATCAACCAAAACACCCATCATCAATGTCGTTAAGGCTTTGGTTGTCGAGCCAATCATAAAAAGCGTATCAGGGGTTACTGACTCTAAGGAACCTAATTTTTTCACCCCATAACCTTTACTTAACAGTGTTTTCCCATCTCTATGCACAATGGCAATGGCAAAACCTGGGATCCTTAATTGTTCCATTCCCAATTCAATAAACTTATCAAAATCCTTAAATTGCTCTTCGCTCCATTGCCTAGGCTCCCCCTCCTTCAAGCTTTGTTCTTGAGCGCCATGTGGTTTCCAGCTTCCCATGATTTGCCCTAATTCAGCACCACGACGCTGTAATGCGGCATTGGTGGCTTCAATGAGCGATATATAAGCTTGATTTTGATAATTTCGAACAAGCGCCATCACTGTTCTGGATTCACTTAGTGGAATGTCATAAACAATCTGCTGCCCACTTTCCCAAAAGCCACCTAGCCAAACGCTTGGAAGAGACAACTGCTGAGCAACCTTTAAATCAAAATGAGGGTATACTTGTTGCCAGGCTTTTTCCGCAACCTGTTCAACGGTGGGAAGAACTAAACAATTCACACTAAAATCCGATTCTGGACCCAGTAATTTTACTCGCCCTTCAAGTTCTTCACACTTCCAAGAAGCGGGATAAGAAAACGTACTGCCATTGTTAAGAAGAACTTGCGGCATTATTTAACCTCATCATTAACCTATGTCTATTCATACACGAAAGTATAATGATGATTTTAATAATATCAATATTTATTTTAATTTTATTAAAGGTCAATTTAATTATATTATTTGTTTGCCGGCTTACTTCTTTCTCGCGATCGCTTCTATGAAAGCACTTTCCTCGCCATGGTAGCGGTGACTGGTTTCTCGAATCGAGATTATGCTAAAACGTTTCAAATTCTGCATCATGTAGCCTACCGTGAAAAAATTTCGAGTATGCCCATGATGGTAACGGTTACCTCCAAGGTGATTACCCATCCCAAAAAGCGGATCTTTTGTCGATTTACATTTTACAAATAACAATCCATCTTCATTTAAAATCTCATCAATATTGCGAAATATTTTAGCCGTTACGTCATCTTCAAAATAATGCAAGCTAAGATGGGCATATACCGCATCTTGTTTAGGAATGTAATGAATGGGATCTTTAATATCTTGGCAATACCAAGCAATTTCTGAATGCTTGTGCTTTAGAGAATCAATAGTTTTTTGCGCCAAATCAATTGCGGTAACAGATAGCCCCATCTGATGAAAATAAAGTGAATCGATCCCGTTTCCACACCCTAAATCAAGAAGAGTTTTTTTGTTTTCACTTTTTACAATTTTGAGCGCTGCTTCTGCAAAGGGATTTACCTCAATCGAATCTTTTAAATTCCATGCATTATCCCAGTAGGATACCAACTCTCTTGATTCAATCATTATTTTATTTCATCCCTCATACTTTATTTAAATCGCTCTTTCCATCACATTAACAGGATGACCATTAAGCACATCTGCACCGATCCCATACCACCCTAGTTTTCTATACCAATTTGGTAAAGTAGCGTCAAAAGTAAGCAAATAGAGCTTTGGGTATTTCATGCTGCGCGCTTTACTGATAACAGAATCAATTAATTTTTCGCCTAGTCCTCTACCCCTAGCGTTAGGCTCTATATACAAAGATCCTAACCATGGGGCTAAATCGGGGCGTATACCGTCATTTATTCTAAGTGAACAGGTTCCGACTGGCTGGTTATTTTCTAACGCAATAAATGTGATTGGCAAGCTATCTTTATTCAAATGCTCACTCAGTTTTGATTTAGCTCTGTCTAGGCTAGAGCCAGGATTATAATGTCCCCACTCGTTAAATATCCATTGGGCAATTAGGGATAAATGCTGAGGGTAGTCTTTAAGGTAAGCGATATCTATCTTCATATTTTACAATTCTTTTGTAAACCAGAGGTTTAAATCATCATCAACGCAATAATCTTGGCCTGGGACAACATATTGGTGTTGATAGGTTATGCCTTTGCCATCAGGAATATATCCTCTTTTTACATATAACCTTTGCGCTTGACCATAATCTGGATATAGCCCAACACCAATTCCCACACTATTAGCTGTTTTGGCTGCTTGCTTTTCGGCAATATCCAATAATTGTGTTCCAATTCCTTTATTTCTGTATTGTGGTAATACATTCATATCGTTAATTTCAGGTATATTCTGGTTCTTAAAGGGCTGATAAGAGGAATTTAAGTTTAAGGTAACATATCCAGCAAACCTATCCTTTATGTAAGCACACCATACATAGCGTTCTTTATTGTTTTGATCTACCAAGTATGCATCAAAAAGAGATGTAGGTTTATTCCAACCTATGTTTTTAAATGCTGTTACAATTTCAGAAATATCATTTTGCTTCATCAATCTAATGACGGCCTGCATATCAGATTTTATCTGCCTGTCAATTCTTTTCTCTAGATAACACATGATATGATCAGGGCCATAAGGTTTAAGTTCAAAAAGTGGTTTAAAGCCATTATGTTCATAGAATTGATACGTTTTTAAATAATGAGGATCATTATGCTTCGGGCTTAATGTTTCTACTGTCATTGTGTAAATTTTATGCTCGAAGCAGTAATTTTCTGCAAATTGCATCAATGATGCCCCAATTCCTTGATGGTGATAAGATTTATCGACCGCCATCCAATAAATATTGGCGTTATTTGGAAAAGGAAATTCTAGGACAATTAGACCAACGATATGACTATCTATTTTTGCGCAAAATGAAATGCGATCTAAACATCCCTTAGCATACCGCTCGTTTGCTTCTGGGATCCCAAACCATTCTGGCAATCCTGCAGTTAATTGGCGACAGGCTTTCTCAGCCATAAGAGGTTCGATAACCTGAAGGGTGATATTTTGCATTTTCTATCTGCCATTATTTTTGTAACAAATCTGAAAGAGTAACTTGACTAATCAATAGTCTTATAATATTTAAATCCATAGGATTTTTTAACACATTATCAAACAGATGGTATGTATCGATGTCATTGTCTTTTAACCAAGCAAATGCTTCTTTAGGTCCAAAATACCATCTATCACGTAATTTAAAATAACTTTCCAACAAGTCATAAAGTTGCCAAATCCTTCGAAAGTTACCTTCTATATCGCCTTTTGAGGCTCTTTCAAACATTTTTTCATGCCACGTAACGATTACTTGCCTTTCCCAATCAGGTATTGGGTTTGGTCCTTTTCTAATGGTTTCTTTTACATTTTCAAGTAATTTTTCACCAATATCATCATTTTGGCATAGAACAATTCCATCTTTAATACGTAGAAGAGATTCACCTGATTTGTTTAAATCAGCAACAGAGTATATAAATGCATCCAAAAAAGCTCCTTCGAACATTCTGCAATCACGTACTGCTGGGCCTACTTCACGAATGGCAATAACATCATAATCACTAGCATCATTATAATCACCTCTGGCTCGCGAGCCATACAGTATAATAGTGTGGCAATGATGTTTTTCTTTAAGATCATCAGTTAATCTGTTTAAACGTTGATCAGAGTTTTGTGCTTTCATAGCCTCGATTCTATCTAAGTTGAATAAAACGTTTAGAATTTATGCGGCTCTCCATATTTAATTGTTGAGCCGCAATCCATAATATTTTATTTTTCAAGATCTTTTAATATGACAGCCAAATCTTCCTCGATCGATTTTGTTTCAACGGTTATCGTAGCAACCTCTTCATATAAACTATCGCGCTCATGGTGCAGTTTATCTAGAAATGCTTTTTCATCTGCGATAGGAAGTAGAGGTATACGGCCACCTTTCATTCGTTCAATTTGCGTAGGCGTTGATACTTTTAAATAAACAACATACTCCGAAGATAGTAATTTTCTATTCTGTTCAGTGGCAATGACCGCCTCTTCGAGTAAAACTACAACTTTATCTTTACCAATATAATGAGAAATGATTTCAGCTTCACATCGATGAAATGCTTCTTCACCCTGTTTGCCTAAAATTTCGTTTAAACTTCGACCAACGTAACGCTCTAAACTAGGGTTGGCATCAATAAGCTGCCACCCAAGATTTTTAGCTAATGCTTCAGCAAGTAAAAATTTACCCGCACCCATATGTCCGACGACGAAAATTCGGTTAGGTTTGCTCATATTAATGCCCTCCAAAATAATTAATTGAACCCACATTACATAAGGTGGGGGCTAAATTCAAACTTTTGAATTATTTTAGATACATTCAGATGAGTGGAGCGACAGGTGCATCTAAAGAGATAATGTAACTACAATGGCGTTCTCATCGGCCACATATATGTTTGGCGTCTCACTTATCATTTAGAAATGCATGATATAGTCGTAATTGAAGGAATATATTTTCTTGCTATTGCTCTTCCAAGAACCATTTTTTAGGGTAAATCCAATCACGTTTAGCGCTCTGCATAACCGTAGCAATGACATTATAGATTTATAATTTGGAACGGGCCTAACACTCGAATATCCATTCAAAAATGCATTTTTGTCCTCAGGTCTGATTTGCCACTCTCCATGCTCGATTGGGCAAAAATCCTCTTCAGCGAATCCTCCCCGAGCTGCAGACCAATCGATAATACCTTGAAGCTTGTTGTCCTTAACAATTAAATTACCAGGTCGAAAATCCCGATGAGTAAAACAGGGGCCATCTACCCCACTCAAAAGATGTTGATGAGTAGTATAATATCTATAGCATTTTTCACTTACTATTTTAGGTAGGTGATCCTTGCACTCAGAAAAAACCTCTTCAAATTTAGAAGCAAAATAATGAAGAGGATCTGCTTCTAATTCATTCATCCTTGTATGATCACCATATCTAGCAGCCTTGTGCTCATGGATGCACGCAAGTTGGCGACCTATTTCATAAAGAAGGGGCTCAGTAAAATCTTCTTTTTTTAATAATTCACCCGTCAAATACTCCATCAAAATGGCACCATTGATCTCATTCTCTGGTGGTAATTCGTGAAATACTCTTGGTACACGCAAATTAACTAGATTTTTCAATAAATAGATCTCATTGAAATAATCAACTGGTTTCTGGCAGACTTTTAATATTCTTTTCTTGCCTGATGGTAGGATTACTTGATAAACAGTAGCAACAATACCCTCCTCATGATCAATGCGAGAAAATATAGCATCTTGAAGACCTAAACGTTGCTGATACAGTTTAATTAAGCTATCCATTCAAAATTCATCTTATTTCAGTTTCTGAGCAATCCAAACCAAATGCTCTGGCTGATCGCTTTCTTTTAATATAATTTTAAAATTATACTGTTTAAGATATTTTTCATATTCAGATGGATCTAAGCTATAAAAGTGTAATTCTTGATCCAACATGTCTGAGCTCGCTGCTTCATAAGCAGCATCTCCTGATGTAAATTCTAAAATACCATTTGGTTTTAGCCATTCAGAAAAACGATGTATCATCATCTCATGTTTCTGTTTTGGTATATGGAACAGGCACCACCATTCAACTACTGCATCAAATTTTTCATTTAAAGTGACTGAACGAACATCACCCAAAATGCGTCTCATTTTGGGGCACTTTTCTTTAGCAATATCCAATAACTTTTGAGAACCATCAATACCCGTTACTTTAAAACCCTTTTCTATAAGATATGAAGCAATTGGGTATCCAGAACCACAACCTACATCAAGAACGCTTGATTGACTTGGGATAAGTTTTATAAGCTCATCAAGATATTTTTGTTCTTTGTAAAAGGAATCTCGCATTTTCGCAAAACCTTCTGCGATTGAATCATATTTTTTACCTTGATTATCCATATTAATTTCCTAATCGTCTTCATCATAGGGGTTAAAGGGATTAAATTTTGGCCCCATTCTCAGTCGTGGTGCTGAAATCCGGCTTTTGATTCTATCACCTTGCGCAAATTTACCTCTAGCATCTATACAAGATTGCAGACCTTCTGAAGGACAATCATAGAGTAGATATAAAAAATAACGATAAATTTCCCTTGTTTCTTCGTAATCCGGCCAGTATGTGTTAACTGCAAAATAGGCTTCTTTAAATTTACTACGTTTCTTTAGCCAAAGTTCGAGCAAACATAGCTCCAACTCAATCGGGCCAATACAATAGCTTTCGATATCAACCAACGAAGCTAAATGGCCATTGTGCTCCAGAAATTGATTAGGCCATAAATCAAGCATAATCAAACTAGTCACCTTAGGCGGCTCCATGCTACGTGCTCTAGACAAGTAATAAGGTAACATTTTTTGAACTAGCGGATCATTTTGAGCTCTTTTCATGCTTGCTAGCACTTGTATTGTTGATGCAAATTTTCTTGGGAATTCTGAGATAGGGTATCCCTGTTTATCTAGATTGCCAAAAAAAGAAAACGTCTGCTTGTGAATACTGCCTAATAGGGCTCCCAATTGTAAGGCCACCTCAGGGCTTTTCGTAAGCAAATCGGCAATTTCACTATCTGATAAAATGGGATTACCAGGCATCATTTCCAAAATGACGTAAGGCTTTTTAATTGGATTATTTAAATCACTTTCTGATCTGTATACTTTAGGCGCAGGAATAAGTCCAAACTGATTAATGTGTTTGCTTAAATTTTCTTGATTTTTAATTGAAATCTCATGCGTAGCACCAAATAACAAATGTAAGCCCTTCCAGAAAACACCGTGCATAAGTGAATCTTTGACAATTTTGACGATATATTTGCCTTTTTCAGTCTTCACAGCAAATATTTCATTTGTACTATCATGCCCAGGAACGATTTTACGTGCCTCTAGCAATTTTGCATCAAAAATTAATTGCAGCCTTTCAATTAGTTTGTCATGCATAAAGAACTATCGCTTATTTTTTACCAATAACCAAACAGGACTGATAAAACCCAATACACCCCGCAGGGTTAGCAATCAAGTCATCGAGTTCTTTCGCTTGTATTTGCCATTCTTCATCACTTATCCCATGTGATAATGCATAATGTTTATATCCTTCTCTCGCAGGGCCAGCTAAAAGTTGCTTCTGCTGTTTGGTATAGAGTAATGGTTGATAAAGTCCGGCGAATTGAATATCAAACCCTACCTGTTTCATTTGGTGCAACAATTTCATACCAAAATTACCGTCCCTATCTTCCCCCTCTTTTTCAAGTGGAAAACGATGATCAGTTCGTTCGCCTCCCCAAGCCTTCACCTTTGGATAAGAAAAGGCAGCACTGACAATGCCTTCTTCAGCAATAAAAATACCGCCTTTAGGTAAAATCTGAAATACTTGCTCTATTACTTTGGTTGGATTATTTATGTGATGCAAAATAAAGCGACAGTAGGCCAAATCAAAGGATTCTGTTAATTTATTGATATCATACGCAGAAAGAACTCTAAATTTTAACCAAGATAAAGATTTTGATTTCATTAACTCTATAGTTGCCTTAATTTGGTTTTCATTATTATCAATCGCAATAACACTACCTTTATTACCTACCTGCTCAGCCAACCAAACGCTCATAGCGCCGCGCCCACAACCAATATCCAAAACATGCATCCCTGGCCGTATACCTGCTGCTAATATATGTTGCTTTGTATTCGCATTAAACATGACATCTAATATATCCAACCCTTCTTGCCCTTTTTCTCCAACCTCAAACTCATACTTATCTTCTCTCATGATGTTTTACCTTAATTTTTCTCTTCCAGGGTTTTGTGTACTACATTGATGTCCCCAGGAGGCTGGCGTTTGAAAATTATATTAATATTCCGTCATCTCTATCTAGCAGAAAACCACCTACCTGTGATTTCCAGAGTTCAGAATATAACCCTTTCTTTGCTAATAATTCCTGATGTGTACCATCTTCAACGATTTTGCCTTTATCAAATACTAAGATGCGATCCATATGTAATAGCGTTGAAAGTCGATGAGCAATGACTATGGTTGTTTTGTTTTGCATTAACTCCCAAAGGCTTTCCTGGATATATTTTTCAGTGATTGAATCCAATTGACTAGTTGCTTCATCCAAAATGAGTATTGGCGCATTCTTCAAAAACGCTCTGGCAATCGCTATACGTTGGCGCTGCCCCCCAGAAAGCTTAACGCCACGTTCTCCTACCATTGAGTCATAACCTTTTGGCAAGGTAACAATGAAATCATGTGCGTGTGCACTTTTAGAAGCATTTATAATTTCCTCAGTAGAGGCATCTATCTTGCCAAAATGAATGTTTTCCATAAGTGTTCGGTGAAACAAAGAAGGATCCTGAGGAATCATACCAATGTTTTTACGCAAACTCTCTTGCGTAACATTCCGAATATCCTGTCCATCAATTAGAATTCTACCATGTGTTACATCATGCAATCTCAATATAAGATTAACAAATGTTGATTTACCACTACCAGAGTGTCCGACCAAACCCACCTTTTGACCAGGTTCGATGATGACTGATTTATTTTCGAATAAAGGCTCTGCATCTTTGTATTGGAATTGAACATTGTCAAAGAGTATCTTGCCTTCAGGTACATTTAACTCAGTTGCATTTGTATTATCACTTATCTCCTGTGGCTCAACAATAATATTTAAGGCCTGTCGACATTTTCCAACCTCTTTTGAGAACCGGATCATTTCTTTCCCAGTATTAAAAATATTCATAGCCACAGTTGAAGATAAAGCCAAAATTAGAGCAAAATCTCCTATTGTCACCCAATTGTTTAATCTGCCATAGAGCAATCCACTTATCATTGAAGCGGATAGAATGGTAATTAATGTTCCTTGCATGAAATAGGTTTTCATCATATGCCATTGCAACAATTGATCCTTTGCAACAACATCTTTGAGTGATTTTGAAATTAACTTTTCTTCATGGTTAAAATTGGAAAATAATTTAGCACTTAAAATATTTGTTATACTGTCTACTATCTTACCACCCACAACATTATCGGCCTCTGAAAACTCATAGGATAACGCTTCAGATTTCTTCGCCATATAATAAGAGGCGCCCACAAAACAAAATGCCCAAACTGCGAGTATTATTCCAAAAATAGGCTGAACGGTGAACAGTATGGCTGACCCGATTAGCACAATTATAAAACGAGTTGTAAATATATAGTGAATTATTTGTATAATCGATTCAACCCCGCTCATTAAATCAAATATTTTCTTTGCTAGATTCCCTGAAAATCTCTCTTGGAAATACGAATATGAATGCTGAGACAAATAACGAAACATTGTTGCCGTAATATCAGATTTGATTATTGGCATCGTTTTTAAATAGGCATACTCATACACTCTAAAAAATATATTAAGCACCATTGGCATTGAGGCATACAATATTGCTGGCAATAAGACAGTTGGAATTAATCTTTCCATATCACCGACGGTCTTTATCGCACCATCAATGATCATTTTGATAAAATATGGGCTGAGCGATACTTCCGCCGCATCAACAACTGACATAATTAAGAAAATCAAAAGCGCCAATTTGTGCTCTCTCATGAAAAGCCAAATAAAGGGCCCTAGCTTTTTAGGGATCGCTTTGCGTTCAGATACTAATTGTGTTTTTGCCAAATCAATACTCATAATCATATTCTCAATATTAAATTTTTAATTAAAATGTGTTTTCTACTCAAAAAAACAATTTCAAGCCCTCATGGGACGGAACAAATCCCAACTGCTTATAAAACTCCAACGCTTCGGGTCTTTTTTTATCGGTTGTTAATTGAACAAGATGACAACCATCCTCTTTTGATTTAGCAATTGCCCAATTTAGCATGAATTTTCCAACGCCTTTACCACGATATTTGCTGTCTATCCTAACCCCTTCAATTAGCGCACGTTTTCCACCTTGATATGTTAAATATGTAATATAAGTCAGTTGTAAACAGCCAACAATTTGATTTTCAAATTCAGCAACAATCAGAAAATTATTATTATCCGCGGCAATAGCTTCAAAAGCCGAATAATATACTTCTGGCAATGGATTTTCATATTGTTCTCGCTTTTTACCCAAATCATCATCAGCTAAAAGACGAACAATCTCACTTATATCTTGACGCGTAGCTAGTCGTATATTTATTGTCATTATTGAAAATCACTTAGCACCATATTTATGATTTCATCCAGCTTAATACCAGCTAAGCTCTTATCTAAATCAATATGATTGTACTGAGTAACCCCAAGCATATCACTAAAATCTTTATCACATGTGCAATCAATGGGTAGTATGTAATACATTTCTTGAAGTTCGCTGTTTATCATATTATTCATATGTGCAGTACCTACAATTAGGACTGCATCTTCTTTTACGGCCTTTACATCAATAACCCAGCTAGCTTCACGAACTGGTATACCAAAAGCATCAAGCGGGATTTCATAGTAAGGATATGGAGATGAAATATTGTTATAATGAAGCTCTCCTTCGAGATCTTTGACTTGAATACTAAGTTCCTTTTCAGCAAAAGATAATAGGCAAAGCATTTCTTCAACTAGCGGATCTCCGCCCCATTTCTTGTGATATATATTAATAGTCTCCGCTAATAAATGATTTATGCCCATTCTGTGTGCAGCAATTAAAGTAATTACATGTAATAGAAATGATCTTTTTGATCCATGCACTTCCGAAAGAACAATCAGCATTGGTTTTTTTTGTTTTGCCGCCTCTAATAGAGCAGCCTCAATTAAATGTGAGATCCTCTCGCTAATTTTTTTAATGGAATCAGCATCTAATGACGGCTGAAATAACTGATAATAATCCTTCCTAACTGCATTATATAACCCTTCATCAATCTCTTTTTGTTTATAATTACTCTCCATGAATGAAGGAATTTCATCATATGCTATTTTTGTAAATGTGCCATCCGCATACAACACAAAAAGCAAAGGGTTTTGGAATTTTAGTGTAATTAACGAATTAATTCGTTGTTTAGTGGGACTACTATTCAAATATCTAAATGCAGTCACTAAATCAGGTTCAACAAATTTAAATGCATCATATATTCCCACATGAATATGCATTTGCCGTTCATACAAGTCAAACTCCTCTCGAGTTTTATTGTGAGACTTTTCATCAATTTTGATGGCTTGTATATCATATTTTCCAGTTATATTTAAACGGATCCTAATATTTTGAGATCTGCTCACAAACTCTTCCGAACAAAGATCTGATATTTCTATTGATTTAGCTGCAATATATAATCGGTTTAGTTCATTTACATCATGTTCGTTCTTGGATTCAAACAATGGCACAAAATCTCTGGACAATTTGAGTCGTTTGATCAATACCTCTTCGATTTGATTCCAACAATCTTGGACCAGCACTTTATTTTTAGTATATGGCTCGTTGCTTGTCTTGAAAAACGACAACGTCACATTTTCAACTAGAAATAGCAAAACCATTAATTTTTTGATCTGTTTGTTACTTGATAACTGCTCTATTTCATTTTTTGTCAAATAACGCGCAATATTTGATTTATCAGCAACATAGTGCATGAAATCATCAATTAAATTATTTATCCCTTGGTCATATTTTGCTGCTGTAGCAAGTGATTTTATTCTTGTAAGATCTTTTACTTGAAGCTGAAACATTCTTTTCTATCCTCTTTCTTGAGAATCATCAAATGATCTTTGACCAATATGCTGAGAAGGTCCACCCAGGCTAGTTGCAGCTTTGTCAAAAGAAGCCATCCTGATTTTTTCTTGCCCATTAACAGAGCAATTCAAAATTTTGCCTTCTTTATCTAAATGTATGCTAACTTGCTTACCTTGGTGATTCTCAAAATTATGACTCATTGCTACAAGTTTAGACTGATTCTTCTTCCTTACACTAAGCATCTTGCGATTGTCACTTAAGTTTACCATCCCCTGTACAACCCCTTTGACTTGTTCAAAGGCCCGCACAAAAGAGAATACTCTATCAGGAAATTGCTTATTCAATTGTTTTATTTCTAGCCTTTCTTTAGCCAACCGTTGCTCTGAAATTTTTAGCTTATTCAAGCCGGCCTCACGCATGTTTCTTGGCTCAATCCACCTTGCTTGCGCAAAATCCACTGCCATTGATTTTGATCGTTCACGACTCAGCGTTTTGTACAGGACTTCTTCATTTTTAAAATCCTTGTGATGTGCAAACAAAGCCAGGCTTTCTCGATGCCGCGTGCATGCTACATAGCTTAAATGCCGATCAAAATGTTTCGACGCCAGCACATAGGTTTTATCAACCGTCATCCCTTGCGCTTTATGAATTGTTGCTGCATACCCATGATCTAGATGCTGATAGTTTCGAATATCGAAACTGGCACTTTTATTATCTTTGGAATCTAACTTAATGTTAAATTGGTGTTTGCTAATTGATTCAATTATTCCCAACGAACCATTCTTTACTCCAAGTTGCTTATCATTTCTGAGAAAATAGACTTTATCTCCTATCGCAAAGTGTCGTTCACCCTTTGCAACTGTAAAGCTCTCACCTCTCTCGATTTCGCCCGCAGCAATTCGCACCTCCCTAGCCTGCTCATTAAGCGATTTAACGCTCTCATTGGTATAAGCCAACATTAATTGGGATTTGCCCTCAAGTCGATCTGCTGCCCAGGCTTCTATCATTAATCGTCCTGCAACCTTTTCATCTACTGCATGGCTATGGATTGCGCCCATAGCCTTATATCGCTCTAAGGCTTTTGTTGTGTTCCCTGTTGCAAATTCAAAGGTTGCTTTGCGCATTTTAGGGGAATGCTGCCGCATTACATCTGTCAAAGAAGCTTGCCCAAATCGCTCAGCCAGCGCTCTTGACGGCGCGCCTGCTTCAATCGCCCCTAGTTGCTCCGTATCATGAACCAGAATAACTTTAGCGCCTGCATCATTTGCATAACGTATTATGCAATTAAGCTTTTGTGTACCTAACATGCCTGCTTCATCAATCACCAAGATATTTTGCTTTGTTAGCCCTTCCCTACCCTGTTCCCATTGCAGTAACTGTGAATCCACCGTCATGCTGGGGATCCCTGCCCCCTCTTGTAGGCCTTGAGCTGCTATCCCACTTAAACATATCCCCGAAACTTTACATCCTGATCCTTCAAAAGCTTCTTTTACAGCCCCCATTAAGTAACTCTTACCAGTTCCCGCCAAACCAGAAACGATTTTTAAATCACCCGCATTGATAACATGAGAAAAGGCCTGTCGTTGAGATTCACTTAAGGATTTGCCACTCAACGCTTGGTTTGCGGCCTTTAGATCAACTTGATGTGCTCTTTTAGCATCTAGCTCATAAGCTTGGTTAAGCATTTCATGCTCAAGGGTAATCATTTTGATGGTGCTATAAACCGTTTTTCCATACTCATTTTCACCCAAAGTGACAATTTGCTTTGAGCTTTTAATGGCGGTTAAAACATCTTGGTACTGATTTAAATCAGCGCTATATTGGTTTGCTAGTTTTGCAATATCGTAATCATTAAATACAGCTTGTTGCTGAGTCAGTTTTTCAATAGCAGCAGAGGGATCTCGTATTAATCGCTCGCCATTTGCACGAAGGATTTCGATATGATCAATATACTTGCCAAAATCATCCCCTTCCCCCCTGTTCATGGCATGGTGAGGTGCTTGGCCAAGATGGATCCCTGGCTCTAAATCAATACCCCGTTCTTGTAAACTACGACAATCAATTCTAGTAGTATGTCCCGCTAAATGTAGGTGAGCATTAGCTATGTCTTGCCAAAATCGGCGCTGCTCAAACACATTTTCTCTCTTGTTCCAATCCCGATTTTTTAAACCGAAGCCTTTAGCACTGACTTCTCGCATGGTAAGCAGAATATGAGCGTGGGGGTTTTCAGGATTGTCTTCATGGATATTGACATCGGCAATCATTCCTTTACTAACAAACTGCTTATCACAATACTCACGGATTAAATCTACTCGTTCATCTTGAGTTAACTCTTTGGGCAAAGCAATTAGTACCTCACGCGCCAATTGCGAATCCTTTCTTTTTTCTGTGGCTTCCACCTCATTCCAAAGGCGCTTACGATCCTTAACCCATTCCGGTGCATCTAGTGGTGCCATGATTTCTGAATACACTACCCCTTTCTTGTTTGAATAGTCATATTCAACCCCCAACCGCTCATCTAATAAACGCGCACCCGCCCTGTAGGCTGCTGCCCCAACAGCAGAGCGCCCTTGTGAACGTGAGATAGTTTTAACATCAAGGTGAAAGATAGCCATATCATTCCTTAAACTTGTCAAAGCACTCTAAAACATGCATCAAGTGTTTGGCAAGCACACGTTGCTCGCAACGTATAGTGTGCGCCCTTCGCTTCTCTCAGGTGTTTTTGCCACTTAGCTTGATATTACTAATCTTCCCTTTCCTCACTTCTCAATCTAGCTTCTTTTCCCTCGCTATGCTCGGTTTTTTATCAGACAAAGTACGTTATTCAGAAATTTAAATGAAAATTATGCTTATAAGCATAAGGATTTTCTTGTCTTCAAAGATCTCATCAATGAAAATTATTGATAACACAATTGATGTAAGGATTTAATCACCATGTCGCAATTAACCCCCGAGCTAGAAGCATTAATGAAAAAGCGCGCCCAGCTTGATGCACGAATTCAAAATCTCAAGGCAAAAGAATCATCCCAACAAAGAAAAGATGATACCAGGCGAAAGATATTAGTTGGTTCTTATATTCTTGATAAAAACCAAAAGGCTGGCACGTTGGAAAAGATTATTCAGGAGCTGGATAAATTTTTATCTAAACCGAATGATCGCGCATTGTTTGATCTGCCTCCCCGTGATGAAAAAGCATCTTCTCAACCAGAAACTGTTTAAGGAAAAACATGACCTATATTCTTGAAACCGTTGAATTTGAACCTGAAATTAGAAAATGGTTAGAATGGTTTTGCCATGAGAACGAACTTCCCTTCTCGCAAGCCTTAAATCTTATTTTAGAAATGGGTCGTCAAGTTGCTGAAAACGAAAAAACGCCTTTTGAACTACCCAAAACCCAAAAGCTCGTTATCCAATGCGTCATGGAATCATTATTGATTTTAAAAGAAGCTCATTTGCCAGATCCCAAACAGCGTCAAGTTATTTCTGAAAAAGCAAAAGTTGCCATTCGTAAAACCTTAGGCTATCCAGAAACAGAATGTCATTCTTTATAAATTTTACCCGCGGTGGGCAAGTACAGTTTCACGGCATATATCGATTCTGGCAAGTCTTTGTTCGCTTTTTTAAAATTGGTTTTTTTGTTTTTATCTTATCAACTGCTTTTATTTGGTATTCTAAGACTAAGCCATATGAATTGTATCTGCTAGCACAATGGGGGTATGCCACCCTCTTAAATGGCCCATGGGCACATCCACCAAAAGCAATTCAGTTTCGTTATCCTAATGGGCGCGTTTATCAATTAATGCCAAAGCAAATTTTATCTCTGCCGATTCTCAAAAAGCAAAAAAGGTTAGCTCAAAGTCGGCTTTATGCTTCTCTTAAATTGGCAGGCTCAATATCAATAGCATTAAGTATCATAGCAGCTTATCTCTTTTCCCGTTATGGAGAGCAAAAAAACCAGCAACAGCCGCTAAGAGGCGCAACGTTTGCTACTCCAAATGAATTCAAACACATTATAAAGCGAGCAAAAAAAGCTTCCCCATGGACTTTAGGTAATGTCCCCCTGCCCCTTGAAGCTGAAACTCAGCATATCTTACTTTGTGGGTCGCCAGGCGGCGGTAAATCAGTTTGTACCCATGAACTTCTTACACAAGTCAGAAAGGCTAGGCAAAAAGCGCTGGTGTATGACATCAAAGGGGCATTCATTCCCCACTATTACCGACCTGGCAAAGACATTATTTTAAACCCATTGGATCAGCGAAGCCCTTCATGGAATTTATGGCAAGAATGCTCTTCTTTAACCGATTACGATGCGATTGCCGCAGCAATCGTGCCTGACAGCTCGATTGGTGACACCTTTTGGTTAAAGGCTGCAAGAACACTGTTATCAATTTCTGCTTCTCAATTTAAAAATAAACCTGATCCCAGAATGAAAGATTTAATCCATCATTTGTTTTGCAGCGATCTCAAAGATGTTGAATCTCTCCTTGAAGGAACGCTTGGTCATGCCATGGTAGGCAAAGACTTAGAGAAAGGCACGCGTTCAGTCATATTAACGTTGGTAACTTACTGTAAATCACTTCTCTACTTGCGCGATGAGCCAAGCATTCCAGGCTTCTGTATTCGCGATTGGATTAAAAATGAAGCAGATGATGCCTGGCTATTCATAAGCTCAAACCAGCGCATGGCAGACGCCTTAAAACCGATTATTTCTTTGTGGCTTGAACTGGCAGTCAACTCCTTGCTTAGCCTTGATGAAGACAGAAACCGAAGGTTGTGGTTTTTCTTTGATGAGCTGGCCAGCTTACAACGATTACCCAGTCTAGAGCCTATCCTTTCTCGCGGTCGTGGATATGGCGCTTGTTTTGTAGGTGCCATTCAAGATATCCATCAGCTGAAAGATTTATATGGCGATAAAGCAGCCGAAGTTTTGGTTTCTCTTTTTGGTACTTCTCTCTTCTTCTCAACCAACAATAACCATTCGGCAAAATGGGCTGCTGAACAACTTGGCAGATCTGAATTTTTAGAAGCCCGAGAAGGCTTTTCATTGGGATCCCATATGCGTGATGGCGTTACTCTCAATCAGCAACGTCGACAAGAATTACTTATAATGGATTCTGAAATACGTCATTTGAAAAAGCGCGAGGCGTTTATGGTTACTGCTGGTGGGTGGCCTATCACCAAATTGAATTTTCAATTTAAAGAAAGGCCAATTAATAACCCTGCGTTAATTGAACGAGATGTTTCCGAGCTATCACATCAAGTAGCTGTTCTGGATAAAAAAATTGAAGACTTTAGCACCATCTCAAATCAATCCTTCTCCATACCTAAACCTAACTTTGCTCAAACTGAAGATGAATTTGATCTTTTTTAAATTCAAAGATCAAACCATTTCGGAAACACTTCAGTTAAGACCAGCTCTGTAACTCGATCAAATTGTCTTCGGGGTCCCGAACATAAGCAAAGGTCAACGTTCCAACCCCTTGCACGTCTGTGCTAACGCACTTACCATGCAAACTCCCACCGGCCATCTGAACTTCTTCAATTGCTTCTAATACGTTCTCAACTTCAAAAGCCAAATGCCCAAAACCCAATCGATTGGCGGCACATTCAAGCTTTTCCAAATTTTCTGAATACTGAAAAATCTCAAGTGTTGGACCAGATTCACCACACCCAGGCAATCTCAAATGTTCTCCCCAGAGAGCAGCACTAATAACACCAGTTCCCTCCTCAAGCCACTTACCTGAAAATGAACGCTCTGGAGGAGCAGGACGACAACCGAAGACCCCTTGGTAGAATTGACTTAATTTCTTCCAGTCCTTTGCAATTATGTTGGTGTGCTTATACTTTGCTTTCATCGTCATTCCTTCTTGAATCTGAAATTGTCAAGTCAGCGTCCTGAAATTTTATATTACCGGGTAATCCCACCTTTTTACATGGAAAATCAAAGCACACACGACATGACTGTCACCATATGGCCATTGTAACGATCATCGCCGATTTTTTTCCAACCCAAGCGCATGTAATAGTTTGGAATATTTTTATCAGGAGCGAATAAATATAATGAATGATAGCCTTGTAATTTTGCTTGCCATTTTGCAGCTTCAATTAATTGAACTGATATTTTTTTATGTTGGTAGTCAGGAATAACAAACAAATCGCCAAGCCAAGGCTTTAAATCGGAGGCTAGGCCATCGTTAAATTGTAGCGAACACATACCAACCGGATGAGCACCGTCAAAAGCCACAAATGCCATAGGGATTGAGTCATTCATCCATTCGTATAGCCATTTTTTTATATCTTCATGGGAAGCATTTGGTTCCCATTTGCCGATAGACAGTAGCCATTGTTGTGCTAATGCGGGGATGGATTCAGGGTGTTTTTTTATAATATCAATTGCTATAGGCATATTACCTACTCTTTTTCATCAACCAGTTGGAAATCAACTTCTTGTTTCATTAGAAGCTGACAAGCCACCCCGGTGTAATATTTTTCAAATTCAACAAACGAAATATTTTTAATAATTTCTTCATCTACTTTTGACCAGGGATCAAGATAGGAAAATATTTTTCCATCATAGGATGTTAAAACCACCCAATGGGATTCATCTGGAAATTCATTTAACACGCCATGTAATAGAACCATTATTGGTGCTTTCATTAAACTATCTTGCCACTCGGTATCAAAAAAGTGCATTCGAAATAAAAGATTTTCCTTAACCACATATCTAAATATATCTTCTGGATACAATCCAACTTCTGGATCATGTTTACTATAGCCCTTGTCTAAGGGTGGCACGTCAAGTCTTAACTCATTACAAAGCAATTTCCAACTTGGAAGCGGTTTAAAGTTAATATACTTAAGTAACATTAAAAGAGATGCCACGCCACAACCTGATTCAGGGTGAAGTTCCTGTCCATGCTGTGATACAAATATGGTATGCGCTTCATATTTCATTTTATGCTCATTATCCCCTAGTCAAGGACAATTTCTTTTAATTGCCACCCTGCACGATTTTCAAGATAGCTTGCTGCAATATCCGCTAAGCATCCTGGAAAAATTGTTTCCTTTGTGCGGCGCAGATCCTCCAGAGACCAACATCGGAGCTCTTTAACAACTTCTCTTTCTTCTTTAGTTAAATTAGCGGTTATTATCTCGCTGGTACTAATATGAACTGCATAAAAGATCTCAATCAGCCTTGTTGGGAAGCCGCTTAAGTTCAAAACCTGCTCTCCATATACAAAGAGTGACTTTTGAAAATCATTCAGCCCTGCCTCTTCATATAATTCTCTTGTCAAAGCGGTCTCAAATGACTCATTTCTCTCAATTCTTCCGCCTAAGGTGCACCAAAATGAATGATTACTTTGCGTTTTATTTTCTAAAATTGGCAAAGTGGAAACATGCATCAATAAGATATTATTATCAGGATTAAACACTATAGCTCGTACTGTTCGACGTAAGTTGATCCCCATTATTAAATGCACTCTACCATTGATGATTTGTTCTGCCATTTGAGAAAAACCATATTTTTTATATAGATGGATGGCTCTTGCATTAGATGGTTGTGGATCTACCAAGACTCGATCAGCTTCTACACAGCATTCTTTGATAAAGCATGACAAAACATGAATTGCATGCCCCTTATTCAAGAAGGTTTCGTTTCCAATAAAAAAATCAATGCCCAACGTATCTTTCAATGAGTAGGAATGATACTCGTTCTCTTTGTCTACCTTGTAAGATTGAAAATATCCCGCCGGTTCATCTTCGATAAAAAAGATATACCTCTTAATCCCCTCTTCTGGTTTGTAATGATTTTTTACTTGTTCTAACGTGCGATCACCGTCATCCCAAAACTCTCGCACATGTTTATTCTGAAGCCATTGGTGTAAAACTGGAAAATCATTCTCTGTCAGTGTCGCAATACGGATATGAGGAATGACTGTCATAAAAAACCTTTATTATTTAACTAATATCTTGAAGTAACAACGAAAGATGGTATTCATCAAAATACTGTCCATTCCAGCACATTGCTTTAGGCTCATTTCCCCATAGTTTAAAACCCATGCTTTCATATAATTTTATTGCTGAAATATTGTTTGATTCAACGGTAATATTTGCAATTAAACATTTCAATCGATCTTTTATATGATCAATTGCTTCTCGCAAAAGCGCTCTTCCAATTCCTTTTTGTCTGCAATCTGATTGAACATACATCCCCCAGATATTACACTTATGCTTAGCTTTGAGTTGATTTTCTTGATAAAGTCCAATCACCCCAACTAGTCTATCCTTTATAAACGCACCAAAAATGAGATTATCTATTCCTGCATGCCTAAGTATGCCTTCAAAAAAAGGGGTCCCTGTTCTTTCTTCTTCTTCGTATGAACTCATAAAATTTGTAGGCGCATTTTTCAAGGATTCAAGGCGAATAGAAAAGTAGGCATCTAAGTCGCTTTCCATTAGTCGTCTAATGCTATAATCCTGCTTGTTTACTTTGGCATTATTCAATGAACTTTTCCTATGTCCCATTAATTATTTTGTGCAAGCAAATAGCACGCTCGATGAATATTTAAGAATTTTCTCTAAGCTATAATTTAATCGCTACCTTTATCATCTTCTAAATGTTGTATCGCTTTGACTTCGCGTTTTAATTCTTTTTCCAATTCTGCTTCAGTAGGCAAATGAAATTGATATTTTTTAGCGAATATCTGGTTTGATTTATCTCCAAGAGTATATTTTACCATTGCCTCATTTTTCTCAGTACACAAAATTAGCCCGATTGTAGGGTTATCGTTCTCTACCTTGATCTCTTGATCAAAATAGTTAACGTATAACTGCATCTGACCTAAATCAGCATGCTTAAGCACATGCGTTTTAATATCTACGACTATGTAGCATTTTAGAATTACATGATAAAAAACCAGATCGCAATAAAATGTATCGCTCTCTAAAGTGATTCTCTTTTGCCTAGCAACGAATGCAAACCCCTTGCCGAGCTCTAAAAGAAATTGTTGTAGATTGTTAATCAATGCTTCTTCTACTTTTGATTCAACATGATAATGTCTTTCCGGTAAACCCAAAAATTCTAGGACAAGAGGCTCTTTAAGCGCATCTTCTGCGGTATTAATTTCTTGCCCTTGAAGTGATAACGCTAAAACCCCTTCCCTATCTTTGGAATTTGAAAGCCTATCAAATAGCATGCTCGCTATTTGTCTGCTCAATTCTCGACTGGACCAGTTGTTTTTGCTTGCTTCTACCTCATAGAATCTTCGTGCTTCTGGCCTTTTAACCTTAATCAGATGAATATAATGAGTCCATGAGAGATTATGAGGAAAAGCAGGGATTTCAGATTTCCGAAGCACCGCTTCGGATTTTGCCTCTCCCCCCCCATTTTCCAATTTCCGAAGCACTGATTCGGAAATTGAGAATGAGGTAACATCTTGATACGTAAGGTAAAAATTTCTAATGTTTTCAAGTGTATCTACACCAAAACCTTTTTGGTATCGTTGACGGAGATTGGTCGAAAGGTTGCGAAGGACAGCTTGCCCATATTCAGCCCTTTCGTGACCATGCTGCTCTTCTTCAACAATATCACGCCCGATGAGCCAATAGGCTTTTATCATATTAAGATCGATTGAACGCTGAACAACTTGACGCGCATTGTCAATATGAGCAGATACCTTTTGATACAAAGAATTGGCTCGACTAGGATCAATTAGTTCTGAACTTGTTGAAGGAAGTTTTTTTTTCATTATATCTGCATCTTTTAATATTATTGTTCAAAGCCAGGAACCAATAGGCGGCTTAACATATACAAATAATACACCTTGTCTATGGCCTAAAGAAAAGCCGCTGCCCAGCCTGAATAACCTCTTCCCTCACCTCAAACCGGTAGAACCCCCCCCTCGCTCTTTTTGATATAGACTTAATCAAGCCTTTAGCTTCAAGTCTTCGTACGGCGTTTTTAATCGTGCCTAAACTTGTTTTAATTTTTTCAATTAAAGATTCCGCATACATGGGGGAAGTGACCAATGAATGATGATCAATTAAATTCCGTATAATTAAAATTAACAACTCTTTTTGACGACCAGATAATTGAATTAAAAGATCATCAACGGATAAGTCAATTTGCTCCGGCCTTGTGAAGCTACTAATAACATCCTTAGTAGTAACTTGCTTATCAACCTTCACCTCTGGCGCACGAAGATCAACATGAGCTATTTTTTCAATTACAACTGGTGCAACAGTGGGTACAACCACCTCTTCAATAACATTACTTTCTTCAGACGATTCTTGATCATGATTTTCTTTTGATAAAGTTTCACTCAAATTCCAAGGCCGATATTCTTTCCTTGTGAACTTTTTATTTTTTTCCTTCTGACGGATTAGATCTGATATCTTTGGCATTTAGCCTTTTCCTTATCTCAGTCCTTGCTAAACTGCCTCTTCCATAGCGCGCTTTTTACTTGAAGCCTTGCCAGAAGTAGCCCTACTATTCGATCTTGGGCTTTTTATTTCAAGTAATTCCATGGTTAACGCCTCGAAATCATCTCTTAAGGTCGACTTTTTCAAACTGCTAAATAAACTTTTGTTAGCATCAGTCGCATTTGGGATCTCTTGACCGTATCTAACAGCTGTTTGAAGCGCCCTACCCTCCATATCTGGATCAGCAATGATTGTCGCAATTGCTTTATCAGATAAGATCGTATTTCCGCTAAATTTATTTAAAAATACTTTATAAGGAATGTCTTTATCATATTGATCATCAATATTTTTAACTTCTGATTTCAATATTTTAAGCCCTTTAGCGCTAAATTTATCAGGATTTAAAGGAGCTAAAATTAAATCACAAAATAAAGTTGCAGCGGTTACAGAAGCTCCCATTGTTGGAGGGCAATCAATGAAAATGAAATCATAATCTTTGATAACGGATTTAAAAATATTATGAAAAACTTTCTCTAAATTCATTTTCTTTAGCATCAGAATGTTATCGAGCACAACGTTTTCAATTCTTGATGCAATTAAATCTAAACCAGGGCTAACATTAACAATACCATCTGAAACCTTGATGCCTTCTTGAATAAAATCAACTAAAACAGGTAGTTCGTCAGCATCAACATCATGAGCATCCGTTAAATTTCCTTGTGGATCGATATCTATTAGTAAAACTTTTGCGCCAAAAGAATTTGCGCAACAAGCAATATTATCAATTGCTGTTGTCTTCCCTGTTCCGCCTTTAACAATCTGACCAGCAATAATTTTATTTTTAAATTTAAGTTCGAATAATGGGCGCGCTATCTCCTGAGTAATGAAAGCTTTATTCCCTATTTTGGGACAAACAAGGTTTTTAGCCTTTAATTTTCTGTGGACTGCTTGAACAGAAATACCAAGAAATTCGGCTGCTTTGTTAATAGACATTTTAGGTTGAACATCTAACCCGCTTTGTCCTTGCTCGTTTGATGCCATAACTTACCCCTCATGTTTAAGATTTACATTAAATTTAATACATATCTTAAACATGCGCAACTACAAAGAAATACTTTTGGATTAAGAAACTTAAAATTATTTTTGATGAAACACAAAGTTATCTAGAAAGATAAATGCTACTCATTCGCTCTTCTTTGCGCTATCCATTTGCTACTTATAGCGATCTCTTTAAGCTATCCTAATGCTACCCTTTATGATACTTATTTGCTCTCCTTATAGCTACCCTTATGCTATTCTATTCGATACTCTTACGCTATCCATTTGCTACCCTTAACAACATGAGCGCTACTCTTTCAGCTATCCTTATGCTATCCATATCTACATGCTTTTCGATCATTCGCCGCTCCCCTATTATGTGACACTCAAAGACGACTATCAGGGGACATTCTACTGAACGATAGTATTTATGTTGTGATTTTTAAGATTGCTATCCTTATCGCTATCCTTTATTTACACCCTCTCTGCAGCATCAGCCAAATAATGCGCTATCTTTAACGCTACCCTTATGCTACCCATTTAATTTACACGCTATCCATATAGCTATTCTTATCGCTTTTCATTTGGTACTTATTGCGTGTCCTTTTCGCTATCCTTTTGCTATCTTTTTCCGTAATCTTTTCGCTATCCTTTAAATATCCTTATCGCTTCTCTTTTGCTCGCCTTATTGCTATCCATTTGCTTACTTTATCGCTACCGATTCGCTCTCTTTATTGCTACTTTTTTCTTTTAAAATCAAGCAGTTATACTCAGCGGGGGTATTGACATAGAATTTCATATGGCTATAGTTAATGAAGAAAAGGGGAAGTTGATGAATTGGTTCAAAAACTGCTTTTTTCTTAAATCATGCAAGGGTGATGAAAATGTAAACCAGGAAATGATTAAAAGTAGGATGCTTTAAAGAAATAAAGCCCAGATTGCGGCTGAGCTTTATTGTAGACAAAAAAGACACGTACATGCCTTTAATATGTAATTTTAGGTTAGTGGCTTTTTTGTGTCAAAAATTAAGAGACACAAAAGATGCATACTCATATCGACCAAAGGAAGGTGCCACAGATATTGGCGCTTGCTGCCAACAGGGTAGGGGAGTGGTACTCTCATTCCTGGAAGTGGCTTTCACGGCTACGTGTGGCCGTATTGATGCGTGTAAATCTTGAAAAGCGCCTATCAACGAGAACGATGCGAATTGATCAAAGGGAAGCTATCCTAGCCTTACTAAAAGTTGTACTAAGCCACCTTGATTTAAAAACGATGCAAATCGGGATCTACAACCCAGAAACGGATGTTTTCACCCATCTCAGTCTAGATTACCTTGCCCATAAGGCTGGACTATCATTAAGAAGAACCCAAAGGGCCATGGCATGGTTATACGATGCAGGATATATCATCGGTTACCGCCAATCACATTATGATGTTGAAAGCGATGAATTCCTGTATAAGCCATCGATTAGAAAAGTAGCATTTACTTTATTACAAGATCTAGGCATCACAGAGCTTGCTTATCAACGAGCTCGCAGCAAATCTCGCAAACATTTGGAAAAATTCTTATCAAAATTTTATAAAGATAAAAAGGAAGAGAGCAGGGCAGGGGGCTCGTTTGAAGCCACCAGAAACATCGTATCCAATATTGCCAATATGCTCACCCCAAAGGCATCTCAACCTGAAGCCTCAACCAAGATCTACACAGAAAAAATAAAACGATTAATGGATTTAATGCCTAATTTATCGTTCGAAGAAGCCAAGAGAATGCTTCCAAAGCCTAGCACCTACAATTAACAAATTTACCTCAAATCATATCCATTCTAAGCTTAAACAATAAACTTTCACGTTTAATTCTGCATCTTGAATAGAAAACCACTTTCAGTTGTGGATAAGTCCTTTAGGAAAGGTGTTCATTAACAATTTATCCCTATTTACTGTCGTGCCTTAATGGTGTGTATTATCTTATTTCTATTCATATAATTAATATCTTTTAAATATGAATAAATCTTTATAAGAAGTCTTACAGCCAAAAGACTTTGTTAATTGCTTAGCAGTCAAGATAAATTTGGTTCTGGATCTTGTGACCAATCAATAATTTTTCCACGCGTATAATCCCACCGGTAAAGCCAAGAGACGCCAAATGCATCATAATAATAATCAGGTTCAGAATAAGCTTTATCATTTAGAACAGCATCTAAACTAACAAACTTATATCCAAACTCACTAGCTAAGTTTAATAAATCATCCATGGCTAGTGAATTGAGTAAATTAGCGTGTAAGAGCCATACATGCTTAATGTTACGACCGAACATTCTATGAGATGCGTGCTCGTAAAAGCGAAACTTTCTTTTGGTATGCTCAAGATAATTTTGAATGATTTTCTTTTTAGCGCTCGGGTTTTTATGCAATTCGCGATTAAATTTCCAATCGTCAGTATCTATTGTAGCTGGAGCAATAACATACCCATGAATTTTAAGAAACTTATCAAATAAATCTCGTTTTTCCTTTGAGCCGCCAGTATCAAGATAGGGATGTCTAAAATATCGATAGCTTAAACCTGCATTATGCATCAGTTCTTTAGATATCATTGCCCCCTTAATAACATCGGTTTGAAAATCATCAAGATCTGTAGTGCTCAGGGCGTTGTGAGAATAGGTGTGATTACCAAGGCATTGTCTTTTATCAATCCAAGATTTGAGAATTGCAATTTTTTCTGATGTTTCTCCTTTATTAGATAGCTTTGATTCATTAACAAAACCTATTGCAGGAGCGTTAAAACTTTGTAAGGAATTTAAAATCCTATCATTAATTTCCTTTTGCTCTTGCGCTGATACATCTTCTTGGGCAGGTAGATCATCAAACGTTAAGGCTATTTCTTTTGCATAAGCCATACCACAAGAAAAAGCAATGAGTAGGGCAGAGGTTATAATTTTCATTCTGAGCATAAGGCAATCTCAATATGCCATATAAGGATAGCGCTTAGGATATCATAAGGATAGCATTAAGGGTAGCAGAATAGTTGGGCGCCTGCATAATAAGCAAGTTTGATTAAATCTTTTATTGAATTTAAGATGGCTGTTTTAATGACAGCATCAAAGCAGAATAAAGCATGAACTCTAGAAGTATTGAGGAAAATGCGTCACTACCCAAACCATTGCCTTCAGGTTTAATTCCCACATTAAACAAGATGGGCTACATGACCCAATTTTTAGATGAATACTCATTAAAGTTCATAGATCATCCAAATTCAGCAGATAAGCCTTTATTTGAGATTGGGGCAGCTTTTGGGGTGGCAACTCTCGAAGCTCTAAAAAGGGGAGCAACGGTAATTGCAAACGATCTTGATGAAGAACATCTAAAAATTCTTCAAAATCTGTGCCCTGAGCAGTACAAATGTAATCTTATGCTGGCACCAGGGAAGTTTCCAGATGAGGTTGATATTGAGAACGATTCTGTTTCAGCGATATTGATTTGCAGAGTGATCCACTTTTTTTCACCAGAAGAAATAAAGGTAGCTTTTAATAAACTTTTCGACCTATTAAAAAAGGGTGGTAGATTATTTTTAGTGGCTGACACACCCTTTCAAAAGAATTGGACTAAATTTCAACCAATCTATCTGCAGAGAAAGAAAGATGGTGCTGAATTTCCAGGTCTTGTTACAAATTCAGGTGAATATATAACCGATCTTGGTTTTAATTTACCAAACATGCTTAATTTTATGGATCCAGATGTTTTACGAAGAGAACTTCAAGAAGCTGGATTTGTTATTGAAAAACTAGAATTTATTAATAGAATAAACTATCCGGACACAGTGAGACTGGATGGAAGGGAAAGCGTAGGAACAATCGCCATTAAACCGTAGTTGAGGTTTAGAAGTATGGTTGAAAAACAAAGGGAAAGGTTACTCGGGCCTATTCTTGGCTGCAGTTTAGGCACTTATCTAGAATTTTTAGATTTTGCGCTTTATGCATCTTTAGCACCAATCTTTGCTTTAAAATTCTTTCCAAAAGAGTCTCATGACATTTCAATTGTTTATTCTTGGGCAATATTTGCCATAAGCTTCATAGCAAGGCCGATTTCAGGCTTCATATTGGGTCCATTAGGTGACAAAATCGGCATAAAAAAAGTAATGATATTCTCATTGGCATTAATGGGGATATCAACCGCTGCAATAGGGCTTATTCCAACGTATGAGCACATAGGCGTTTATGCGCCTTTAACGCTCATTTTCTTAAGAATTCTGCAAGGTTTTGCAGTTAGCATTGAGTATAACAGCCTTGGGATTTATCTATTAAATCGGAAAGATGTCAAAAACAGTTTTGGGTACTATTCAAGCTTTACTTCTGTTGGGGTAATAGCGGGTTTGATTTCTGGTGGCCTCATTGTCGCGTTATGTTTGCCTAGATCAGCTATAGAAAATGATTCGGATTGGCAATGGCGCGTCCCATTTATAATATGTGGAATTTTCGTTAGTTTTATAGGCATCTACTTGCGAAAAGGGATGTATGACGATAATCGACTTAAAAAAAATGATAGTAATGGGGTAATAGGTGGTCTTTTTAAATTCCAAGTAAAACATCTGCTGATGGGTGTCTTTGTGACAGGATTCATCAGCATTGCCGCCTATGTAGCGCTTGGCTATATGTCAAATTATTTACAGATACAACGCCATTATCCTATCAATGAGTCAATCAAAATGTGTTGCGCTTGTGGTTTAGCGATGCTAGTTGCTGTTCCAATTGGCGGGTGGGTTTCTGATAAGATTGGCCGAATAAACTTTATGGTTTTTTCATCTTCGATAATGATTTTGGTATCGATCTTCTCTATTGCGCTCATTGCATATGCTTCAACTCCATTAATCATTTTGGGCTTATTGATCTTGTCAGCGCATACGGGGTTTGCAGCAGGTGGGCTACCAGCGTTTATTACAGAAATATTCTACCAAAACCATCGATATACCGGTTCAACAATTGCTTACAACTCAGGTGTTGCATGGATTGGAGGAACAGCTCCGATGGTGCTTTCTTACCTATTTCTTAAGACTAATAATCCTTTAATTCCAGGTTTATATCTATCATTTTTCTCGCTTATAGCTTTATTTGCGGCTATATCTTTAAGATCTCAGCCCAATATAAATGGGTATACCCAAACTATTCAAGAGCCTTCATTTCTTTAAAGGAGTAGTAAAACATGACGTTACAAGAGGCAAGTTTAATATATAAAAAAGTAGTCGATGAAGACTTTGATAGAGAGATGATTGCACTTAAAGAAAGGTATTTAAGTAAAATATATTGTAATTATATGTTTTTTTGCATTGAAGATAGTCAGACCGGTAAACGCAGAGCATATAGCTCAAATCCTGATTGGCAGCGCTCATTTATAGATTATAACTTAATTAATAAGTGTGCCTTATATGCAGCCACGGTAAATTTTCCAAAAGAATCTGGGATTGATAAGTTCATGTTTTTGTGGAAACAAATTCCTAACCAAGGTAAAGCTCAAAAAGAGGTAGCCGGAATACGAGCAGAACATGGCATTGGAAATGGGCTAAGTATCACAAAAGTGATGGGTGGCAAGCAATACATGCTGGGATTGGGAACAGATCCAAAAGATCACGAATTAGAGCACAAATATCAAATTGCTTTGCCTACCATAATGACAATGTTTAAAGAGGCATGTTACTTGTCGTAGCGCATATTTAAATAGATGGCGTAGAAAGGATCAAGATGAGTGATTCTTTCGATGCCATACAATTGGTGCGACCCATTTAAGCGCAATATCAATTTTTGTGGAATTCAAAGCTCTTGTTTGTGGATTAGTGCAGTGTAATGAAAAAGTTTTAGGTTTTTTACCCGAAATGACTTTCCTAACAAGGAGATCCTTGCTTGCTGTCTCGACAATACAGTATTGATCAATGGCTTTAGTCATCTCTTTGCCAAATTTTTTGATACCACCTACAAAGTCACCTAATCCAAATACTGGAGCAAGTCCGTCGTCGGTAATCATAACGACAATTGAATCAGGGTTAATCTCTTCAAAATATTTGATTTCACTTTGAATGGCGAGTTGTTGACTCCAAGGTGAAGCACCTTTTCTATTTTTAGGAGAATCTTTAGGTAGGTCTAGATAATGTGGGCCTTCTCCAGAGCCTTCCATAAGCCATTCAACAGAGCATCCAATTCCCTCATTTAATAAGGCCTTAACCAGCCTATGCGCGCCCTTTAGCGTTAATCCTTGGTTTTTAAGCGTACCGGGTCGCTCCCATCCTCGTAGTGTTGAAAGGGGAATATCGTGCCTTGTATCCATTTGCTGTAATGAAACACCTGCAAATTTCCGAGCGCTTCGAACACGTTTAGCTCTTTCGAGCATATCAAGGGTAACAACTTTTTCCATGTGCCTATTGCATAACCTTTTAGATAATCAGCGTGCAATTGTACTACTAAACACACCAAGACAAAATAAGTTAGAAAGTATAATACATCTGTTTTTGACAATTTGCAAAAATACAACATAATGTGTTGTATTCTGGGTTTGATTAAATGTAAATTAATCGCTCAGTGGAAAGGCACGCAAGCTATTGCAGATAGGGAATAAATAATGAAGCAGTTTAAATTTTGCCCTAGATTTGAGCCAAAGAGGGGATTGTCACGATCTTCTAAAGTCGGTAATCTTATAGCGTGCTTACAAGGTAGTTCACACCTTGCAAGCACTTACCAAAATTTAACCTGGTTAAGAGGTCAAAAAATGGCTATAACAATTCTAATCGATCTATTTTCAGTTATAAACCTCCCATATCTTTTGCAGACATAAATTTTCAATTATTTTCATTTGAAAATTAGTTTGTTATCTAGCAAAAGAGGGATCTATGATTGAGAACGCTGCTGCGTGCATCATTCTGCAAGCACGCCAATCTAAACATTACGTCACGTTTACGGACAAAGAATTTGAATTTGTATCAAGTCATCCTGCCTTAAGCGCCAATGAAAAATTGATTTGGTTCAATTTGGTACGCAAAAGCTTAAGAGATCCTAATTTGTCGTGCGCAATAACACATCAGCAAATAGCGATGATGATAGGGATTAAGCAAGATACTGCCTACAGGGCAGTGAAGAGGCTTAAACAGTTTGGCTTTTTACAGGCACAGTTTGATGTTGAGTTACAAATTACAACCTATGCCATCACGTTACCGGACGAAGGGCTTGAGGCGATAACGAATGCGCCTAATCGTGGGTTCGGAAAAAAATCCGATACCCCTCCGGATAAAAATCCGGCACCCTCCGGAAAAAAATCCGGTACCCCCCCGGATAAAAATCCGATCCTATTAATAAATAATAATATAAATAATAAACATAATATTCATAATCAACCGCAAGCTCAGCAATCAATTGTGAACGATGCTGACGCATTGGTTTGTGAATTTGAAAGCTTACAAAAAGAATTTCAGAATTGTTCTCTTGCTGAGAGAGTTCGACGAATCAATGGGCATTTCACTACTGAGCAAATGCACATCATACATGCTCGAATTAATGCGAAGCAGAAGTGCATTGAAATTGAAGAAAATCAACGAAATGAGAAGCCAGCAATACCTGCGCAGCCATTAGAAAAATCAAAGCTTATTGACTTTGAATTCGAAGGGTTGCAGGTTTTGATTGAGGAAAAAGTCAAGGACAAAATTATCCACGCGATCCCACTTCTGCATCAACACAAAAAAATTAAAGGGGACGCAGCTAACAAAACCTTAAGTTCAATAATGAAAGAGGTGTTATTTTATGTCACGAAGGCCGGAAGCTTGACAGATAAACCGGTGATTCAACTGAAACGGTACCATATTGCTTGTAAAATTTTGCAAAAAGGTCAATGGGAATGCCCTAGAGGGATCACACGGGAGGAGGGTACTGCACGTGAAGCTTTATGGCAAACAAGCAAAAAAAATGAAATTGCAGGAAGCTTCGTTATGGCGGAGGGCAAATAGATGGATATGAAACCACATCTTGATTTGAAAGCCATGATCAGAGGCTTGTGCAAAGCGGGATTATCACAGGAAGCAATAGCATTAGCGGTTGAGGTCAATCAATCAACAATTAGCCGAATTTTATCAGGCAAATACCAGAATTCGAATTTTAAACTAGCGATCGGGATCCATTTATTATATATGCAACATTGCCAATCAGTACCTGGTCCATCAAGTGTCTATAACGTTTTTTAGAAACCCATCTGAAAATTATGCTTAAAAGCATAAGGAATTTCTTGAAGACATAGATCACCACTTGCAATAATGACAATACATTGCAAGGGAGTGATTTATGCATCCACAAAAATATATCTATGCTCTGCTGAATAACGGTTTTACTGAGCATTGGATAGCCAAAAAAGTCAAATTAGCACAATCCACTATTCATCGAATTAAAGTGGGTGATGTTCGATCACCTCGATTCGACACGGTAGAAAAAATTAAAAAACTATATGAAAAACAATTAGAAACTAGTTCCAGCAATGCTTAATGGTTCAGGGGTAATTATGAAAAAGATTTCATTGTTCGCGATAGGGACGTTAACAGCCTTAATGTTTATTGATTGTTTTGCTGGCACTAGCGTATCTGAGGCACTTAATCCGGTTAAAAGAGAAATCAACGATATGGTTGATTTTGGATTAGTTATTGTGTGGTTGGTGGGTGTTTTTTGGGGGGTAGCTTGGAAAGGGTTCTTTCAATCCAACATTTTTGCAGCGGCCATTGGAATTATTATTCCTAGTATCTGTACAGCATTGGCGTTGATTCATAAGTTTGCTTGAGGCGATATGGATAGCAGCCTTTATAAGATCCCGCAATATTTAGACGAGCCAGATAAAATATTCTTTTTTTATACGGATGAGCTGTTATTGGGGTGTGTTGCATTTTTTATCTTTTACTTGTTATTCAATTGGATTATAGGCTGTGTCGCATTAGTGGTCAGTATACGTTTGAAGCACAAATACAGAAAAACACGCTGGGCAAATATATTGCAATCGTTCATATATTGGCACTTTCCCAGCAAAAAAAACAAAAATATACCACCTTCATTTATTAGAGAATATCTATGAAGCTGGCAGCCTACACATTCCAACTGTCACAAACTAGAAGGCAAAGAGATTTACTATTAATTGGGATAATCATTTCAATGGTGTTGAATATGGGATTAACGGGCTTATCATACAAATTATCCGATCAGTATCGCATCGTGATTACTCCGCCTGTAATAGATGAGTCATTTTGGATTGAGAACAGAAAAGTATCTTCTTCTTATTTGCAGCAAATGGCTGATTACTTTAGTCGTTTACTTTTGAATACCACGGCTGTGAGCGCAAATAGCCGTAGGGAGGCGGTGCTTAGTTTAGTCGATAATACTTCATACGCCAGTTTTCAACATTTGCTTCTTGATGAAGAAGAGCAAATTAAGAAAAACAACTTTATAACCATGTTCACACCAGCTCAATTTAATGTTGATGTTGAGCGATTGACAGTGGAAGTAATAGGGGAGTTATCTATTTTTCAAGGTAAGCAACAAGTTAAAAATAATCACAAGGCATACAAGCTCAAATTCTCTTTTTCAGGAAAATCAGGAAAATTACTAGTGAAAGGCTTTGAAGATGTTACTAAAGAAGCTTAGTTTTTGCGTGCTATCGATAATGCCAGCTTTAGCATGGAGTGGCCAGGAGATTATTATTCCTAATAATGGGGAAGGGATGGCACAGATTGCAAGAACGTCTTTAAACAGAATTTACTTGAATGAAGATCATGTTGCTCAAATTACTTCTCTTAACGGGGAATTAGTGATCCAAAAAGATACAGAGAATGGTCAATTTTTTGTGAAACCATTAGACGAACAAAGAGAAAAGCCAATAGAAATTTTTATTTCCACTGAGAAGGGCAATCATTTCGCTCTTTCATTAAAACCCCTCACCGTAAAAGCTCAGAACATAGGAATATTGCTCGAACAACCAAAGCAAAAGATAAATGATGAAAAGTTGATTACCTTAGTTAAAGAAATGAATGAACTAGATTTTTCTTCGAAACTCACCCAGGAACTTATGCCAGAAGAAATATCTCATGTTGGATCATTGCGGGTAGCAAAACGACAAACCATACGTGATGGAAAACTGGTTGGTGAAGTATATGAGATAAAAAATGAAAATAATGGTCAGATTTTAATTGATCAACATCAGTATTGGAATGAAGGGGTGTTAGCTGTCGCTTTTGAAAAAGAGGTACTTAAAGAAGGAGAGACGACAAAACTCTTTATGGTTAAAAACTATGGATAGCCAGGTGACGCCATCAAACCTAAAAGCAAAATTAGATCAAAATCGAAATTTGATTTTGGTTGTGGGGGGCCTAATTGCGTTTGTTTTCTTAGTTGTTTCGTATTATTTGGTTAAATTTAAATCAGCTAACGCTAATGATGAACGTACAACTAAACAAACGATCAAAGTAAGTGCATTAAGTGATGACATAAATGACAGTTCAATCGCCCTTCAGCGATTGGAGAAGAAAATTGATGAATATGAAAAAAAGGTAAATCAACAAGAATTGGTTAATCAGGAACCAGAATTGCAAGGATCAAATCAAACGATCATTGATCTTGAAGAAAAGATACGAGCGCTTGAGGAAAAGATTCAAAATATAGATTCAAATGAACAAGAAATGGGTCCGCACGCAAAATCAAATTCCTGGCATGAAGATAAAAAAACATTAGAGCCTACAGTTTTTCCTTCTATGGATGGATATAATGTTCATGATAACGGATATCAAATGATAAGTGATCAGTACCAAGCTAATCCTATGCCGGTTGGCATTAATATCGAAAATTTTAAGAGTCCTGCAACGAAATCTAAAAAAGCGACCAACTATATTCCAGCAGGAACCTATGTAAAAGCGTTGCTTATTCAGGGAATAGATGCTTCGGCCTCAATTTCATCTCAGTCTGATCCTCGACCAGTGTTAATGCGCCTCGTCTCGAATGGTAGCTTACCTAATGAAGTTTCTACTCATATTGAAGATTGCAGAATCATTGGGGCAGCTTATGGCGACATTTCAAGTGAACGTGCCTTTGTTCGTTTGGAAAGCATGAGTTGCACTTTAAAGTCTAAAGATATTCTTGAAAATATTGTGGATGGTTATGTGGTTGGTGAGGATGGCAAAGCGGGTATTCGTGGTGTTGTTGTACGTCGGGAAAAAGATTTATTAGCCAACAGCTTTTTAAGTGGTTTGGCATCAGGTTTTGGTTCAGGTTTGTCAGAATCATTTCAACGGGATCTGGTTTCCCCATTAGGCGTTGTGACGGAAACACGCAGTTCTGATGTCTTTAAAAAAGGGGCAGCAGAAGGAGTCAGTAATTCATTCGACAGGCTTTCAAAATACTACATAGAGCGCGCCGAGCAATTTCAGCCAGTGATCCAGATTTCAGCTGGAAGAGAAGTCGATGTCGTATTTAAGAAAGGATTTCACTTACAGGAAGGATCACAGCCTTTACAGTTAGCGCAAGATGAATGGAGAAGATCATGAAGCGGTGTTTAATCTTATTTTTAATCTGCCTGACAACAGGATGTGCGAGTTTTAATAGTGAGTTTGATTGTCCAGCTGCAAAAGGAATGGGATGCAAACGCTTATCGGCAATCAATGAAGAATATAATGAGAAAAAAGGGTTGCCTAACGATAATTTATCGCAGAATACGATTTATGCCAAAAGTGATCATATTGATGTGTATTTAGATGGATATCATGATGAGAGTAATGTTTATCATCATCCACGAAAAGTCACCATTAAGACCTAAGCATGACCATGTTAGATCAAGCAAAATCATGGATTAAAAAGGCTTTTGAACCTGGTGGCGCGGTTAAAGTTTCGCCAACATTTCGGGAGTTGCAAAATTATCTTTCACAACATTCTTTGGGTGAAATCTTGCCTTATCGGTTATATGATGAGCATGAACAGTTATATTTTAATGATGGCACACAAGGCTTTGTATTAGAAGCAGCCCCTTTAGTTGGCGCAACAGAGCAAACTATTAATTTATTGACAAATATTATTAATCACCTGCTTCCTGAAGGCTCAAGCATCCAGTTTTTACTATATGCATCTCCCAAAATTGCAGGATATTTAAATTCATGGTCATCCTATAGGGCTGAAAGAGGGGAGCGCTTTGCTCAATTAGCGCAAGAGCGCGTAAAGTTTCTTTCTAAAGGTGCCAGGGGTAGCTTGTTTAAAGTCAGTGATTGTCCCGTTAGAAATTTTCGTTTGATTATTAGCATAACGCTTGATGAAAGGAAAACCATATTAGAAGTTAACCAATTAAAAGATAGCATAAAGCGCTCTTTTAAAAGCTTAAATCTTCATACTGAGAACTTACAGCCTGAATACCTAATTCAATTGGTGGGTGAGTTATTTTGTCCCGATTTGTCTGCTGAATCTAGGAAATTAGCATGGCGTAAAAATGATTATATCAATCAACAATGCGCTTTTCATGATACTTCTCTTCAAGTAACACCTCAAGGAATGATAGTAAATGAGGGTGAAACAGAGATTCGTGTTTATTCAGTAGCTAAATTTCCTGATAGCTGGCCCCAGTGGGCGATGCAAAGTTTAATTGGTGATCTGTTTTTAGAAACTCAACGCAATCGATGCCCGTTTTTTCTTTCATTATCGGCGCATATTCCGCATCAAGCCTATGAGAGTTCGCAAGCAGCCATGAAATCGATGCGTATAAATCGGATTATGAACTCACCGGCAGTGAAATATGTGCCAGAGATAGCACAAATCGCTCAAGAGCGTCGATATATCATTGATATGCTAAACAAAAATGGCAGACTTGTTAAGTTAACATTCCAAATTGGTTTGATTAGTGAACCTGAGCAAGTAGTAAAGGATGAATCTGTCTTAGAAAGTTTATTTATAAGCCAAGGATGGCACTTATATCGGCATCGTTACGTTCATGTCCCTATGCTATATGCATGTTTACCTATGACTCAAGATAAAGGGCTATTTAACACGCTACAGCGCTTTGGGGTGGTACATACTCAGCCTGCCCATGTGGTTGCCAATGTAGCGCCATTGCAGGGTGAGTTAAAGGGCATGACTGTGCCTAGATTGATGTTAACAGGAAGGAGAGGGCAGCTATTTTGGTTTGATCCTTTTTCAAATGATTCAGGAAACTACAACGTCTGTGTTACTGGGAAATCAGGCTCAGGAAAATCTGTTTTTATGCAGGAGTTGGCCGCCAGTATTGTTGGCTCTGGTGGCAGGTTATGGGTTATTGATGTGGGGCGTAGTTATGAGAAAACATGTAAGCTGCTAGGTGGAGAATTTGTTGAATTTTCGATAGACAAAGAAATTTGTTTAAACCCTTTCACGCATATTCAAGAATTGGATGAAGATCAACTTTCTTTACTAAAACCCATTGTTGAACAAATGGTTGCACCCCATGATCCGATTTCTGATATCGACAGGGTATTACTTGAAGAGGCAATTCAGCAAACCTGGGCACAATTTCGAAATGATAACAGCATAACTGAACTCTCAAAATGGCTGCATAATCATTCTGATTTACGCGCAAATGATCTAGGTAAACGTTTATACCCTTACACCGAGAAAGGGATGTATGGACGCTATTTTAATGGCAAGGCAAATATTTCATTTGAAAATCCATTTTTGGTGATGGAACTAGAAGAATTAAAAAACAAAGGTGATATGCAATCTATCGTTTTAATGCTTATCATTTTCCAGATCACCAATACTATTTATGCAGGTAATAGAGAAACCAAAAACGCTTGTATTATCGATGAAGCATGGCAACTTTTGAACGGGGAAAAGATAAAAATATTTATTGAAAAAATGGCCAGAACAGCCAGAAAGTATAATGCTTCAATCATTACAGGGACGCAATCGATTCAAGATTATTTCGAAAATTCAGCAGCGCAAGCGGTCTATAATAACTCGGATTATACCATTATCATGATGCAAAAGGAGGGTGTGATCGAGAAACTGGTTAAGGAAGAGAAGTTATCCTTAGAGCCGCATATGGAAAGGCTAATAAAGAGCCTTCGAATGAGTGAAGGCGAGTACGCTGATATATTCATTCGAGCGCCAAATTGGTACACCGTTGCCCAGCTTATCTTAGATGATTTTACTTTGGCTTTATATTCGACCAAAGGCGATGAGTTTTCAGCTGTGCAGCAACTGCAAAAACAAGGATATTCGCTTATTGATGCGGTTAGAACCGTTGCAAAAGAGAAATTTCATGGTCGTTAAAGCTATATTAGGGTTTTATTTGTTTACCATGCCAGTATATGCATTGGATTTAGGTTCTTTTGGCAAAACTTATCCGATTAGAGAGTTACCTGCGGATAAATTAATTGAAAATAAGATTAATAGCGTTAATAAAGATGAAAAAATTAGGTTAGAAAATCAATTTTTAGAGATAACCAAGAGCAAGATCAGTCGACCAACTGCTACCCAGCTGCCAGTTGTTACAAAAAATAATAGCCGTTTATTTAATCCAGCTGTTTATTTTGAAAATTCAGTAAAAGATCATCAACAGAATGAAGTCATTAAAGCAGGCCAACATGTCAACCCATTAGATTTTGTTAGTTTGACTACGCCACTCGTGTTTTTTGATAGCGATGATTCTATTCAAAAAGAATGGGTGAAAAACCATTATAAAAATGCCATTTTGATTTTAGTGAAGGGAGAGCCCTTAAAAGTACAAGATGAATTTCAGAAGAAAGTCTATTTTGATCAACATGGGAAATTTATAACGCGGTTTTCATTAAAAGCTGTTCCAAGCGTTATTTCACAGGATGGTAAATTCTTAAGGATCCAAGAATGCGTACCTTCCTGATAGTAATTATCATCACTTTAGGGCACTGTTCAATTGGGATGGCTGGCACGTTCTGTCAGGGTAGGTTTTTAAATCCTATTACGGATATTGCTTGGGGATGTATGTTCCCTTTAACCATAGGTAATGTGCCGGTTTCAAAAGGGAAGAACCCTGATACAGCTAATCCTAAATCACCCATTTGCACCTGTTCAAATCCCATTCCACGCGTTGGTCTAAGTATTGGCTTTTGGGAGCCCGTACAAATTGTAGACGTGACTCGCACACCGCTTTGTTTTGTCAGCATGGGGGGATTGCAGCTTCCTGCCCCTGCGAAAGGGGGGCAAATGGGGCCATCCCTAAATGGTAGTAATAAACAAAGCCAATATCATTTGCATTGGTACGATTATCCCTTGTTAAAGCTACTAGAAATCTTGGTTGATGGTGGATGTGTTGAAAATTCTGATTTTGATGTTGCGTATTTAACAGAATTTGATCCTACTTGGCAGAACGAGACGCTGAGTATTGTTTTAAACCCAGAAGCCATTCTATTCGGAAATATTGCCGCACAAGCAGCTTGCAGTGCCGATGCTTTGGCTGCGACAGCTCATACCGGTATTGATGCTTTGTTTTGGTGTGCAGGCAGTCAAGGTAGTGTTTATCCCTTTACTTCGTATACGGCAAATCATTACGGTGGCGTGGCAGCGAGTACATCTTTAGTTGAGAAGATGACCTATAAAATGCATAGAGAACTCTTATTGTGGGGTACCGTTGGACAAGAGGGGTTGTGTGGTAAATACCCGATGCCAATTTGGAAAAAATCCCAATATCGATATCAGATGGCTTATCCAGTAGCAAGTCAATGCCATCCTTACGGAAGAAGCACGGTTTTATGGGAATCTGGCAAGGAATATCCAGTCAAAGGGGAGGATTTTGCCTATGTGGTGTGGCGTAAGCGACATTGCTGTGCGTTGTAAACTATTTGTTTTAATTATGATGATGTCAAACAGTTGTTTTGCACATGTTGCGAAAGTATTTATATCTTTTTCGATGCCAGAAATGAGCATTAAGCAATGGCTACAGCAAGCTGAAAAAGTACATGCGCAAGTGTATTTGCGAGGATTTATCGATAACTCATTTAAGCAAACAATAAATAAAGCAACGTTGGTTATTAAAGATAATTCGCAAGGCTTTTTGTTAGATCCCAAAGAATTTGAGAGGTATAAAATCGAAAAAGTACCTGCCGTTGTTTTTGTTGATGATAATCAAGAGTCCATAACTGTGTACGGGGATGTTGGGTTGTTACCAGCGGCTCAATTAGCAGCAACACGTGTAGAATCAAAAGCAGCAAAAGAAGTAATTGAAAAACTTACATAATGAAAAAACAGATATTATTAGCACTTATTATGATGACAAATATGACCCAAGCAAACGCATTACAAAGTTCTCAGAAAACTGTGAATGAATTAGGCATATTCTTGACATCAAACCACACTCAGGCAGAAGAATATGCAAGAGAGCTGCAAGAAAAAAATCCTTTTAGAGCGCCAGATGAAAAGTCATTGTCTGAAAAAGGTATAACTGAATTTCAAAACCAAGAAATAGGTCAATTTGTCAATCAACAAAGATATCAAAATCCAGCGTGGGTTATTGGCGATAAAGATAGATTATGGGAAAGAGAGCAAGGGAATTTAAGTTGTCATCTGTCTTATCATCAGGAAACTTGTATAGAAGATACCGAAGTTATGGATGGCTGTATTGAATATTTGATAGTTGATGTTGAGCAACCCTCCAAAGAAACATTTGATCTTGAAATTTATGCTTCAAGCTATGCGGAAAAGAAGACTACATTTTACATTGATCTCAAAAAAGGTATTTTGACTGCTCAAAATGATGCCAATAGTGCTCATGGTTGGAGTAATCCGACTTTAGCATCATATGATTGTCAAAGACTTAGTTTTGCGCATGTAGGATATAGTGCATTTTATGACGCGACAATTGGTGGAAGCTTCCAAACAGAAGATGTTGTTTATGATGCACCTACAACGCCGACATGTTCAAATGGCTTAACAACGTCCTTTAGTATTAGCCAAACTCATCACAAGAAGAATAAATGGAAAAATAGGGGAGTAAAGCATTTATTCAAAGTAACATACCTGCCACCTTTGGTTTTGCGTGATCATTGGACCCAAAATTGTATGAGCAAAGTCAAGGCACCAAAAGGTTGTAATTCAAATAGCATTTGTCTTGAAGGCCCCAGTAAGAAAAATGTAAGTGGCGTTGAAGTGTTGCGAGATTGTTGGAAGCGAAAGATGGTTTTTCATTGTCCACCATCAGTGTCTCAATGCCAAACTTTAAGAGCTAATGGCTGTGAGCAAGTAAAAACCGAATGTATTAAAAAAGAAGACGATATGGGATGCACCCAGCAAGAGATCACTTTCAAATGCCCAAAATCAAGTTGCGAAACTAAGAAAGAACACATAGACGCCTATTGCAAGGAGGGCGATTGCTTTGAACCTCAACAGGAGGCTCTAGGAAGCTTTGAAGAAGCGATTTCTCATTTAACTGGGGTTACTGCTGCTGGGCATGATGTGAATACAAACCAAATCTTTAAAGGGCAGGCAATGGCTTGCCGTAAATTTGGCATTGGGTTTAGCAACTGTTGTCAAGATAAGGGCTGGGGCCAGGATTTACATTTAACGTCATGTAAGGAAGAGGAGAAGTTATTAGGAATGGCAAAAGAAGCTAAACGCGTAATTGAAGTAGGGGAGTATTGTGATTCGAAAATAGTTGGTGAATGCGTCGAAAAGAAAAAAAGTTACTGTGTTTTTCCTTCTAAACTTGCGAGAATAATCCAGCAAGGTGCTATAAATCAGTTGGGAAGATCGCTTGGTGAGCTAGACAATCCTGTATGTTTACCGCTAACCCCGCAAGATTTACAGACTCTTGATTGGAATAAAATAGATTTTTCTGAGATTTATGAAGAGATCAGAAACAAGACTATACTGCCAAATGAACAGGGTTTGTCTAAAAAAATTCACCAAGCAGTTAATTCTCATTTGATTAAGGAAAACGAATTATGAATACAAAACTAGCTCTTTTTTTCAGCACTATGGCTTTGATAAGCTTCAATTGTCAAGGTAAAGAGTATATAGGCATCGATTTGGGAAAAACTACCTTTGATGATGTTAAACAAAAGCTAGATCAAGCACATATAAAATATACGGTCAAATTTGATAAAGATGACAATGGGAAAGATATATTAGATCTACCTACACTTTCGTTTAAACAATTTCCCGATTGGCAAAAGCATGGAAAGGTTATTGAAGGAGAAATGCATTTTATCAAAGGAAGAGTTGATTCATTTTCAGCCTCTTGGGAAGAGGGTAAAGAAAACCATTTATTTAAAAATTTATGTGCAGGATTTTCTAAAAAATATACCACTATTCGTTATCCTGATACCAATGGTAACGATTGGGATAATGTAAGATATGGCACATTTAAAGACGCTGAAGATGCTCAAATTGATTTACAAACAAAGCAACTTTGGCATTCCAAGCTTAATCCACTAAATTGGTACTATATCACGACTGTTGTTTATAAAGATGTCAAATTAAGTGAAGACAAAATGAAGCTTATTGAAGGTAAAAATAGGCTTGTAGAAGAGACTAAAAGAAGCCATGATCCCGATCTTAAATTTGCTCAAGAATTCTAGTTTATACCTTTTCGGTGTAATGCTGATTGCTGCCTCATCTTTCGTTGAGGCAGGATATTATGAATCACATGCACATGGTTGGCATTGGTATGAATCATCAAAAGATGATGACAAGGGCAAAGTGACATCAGAATTATCTACCATGTCTCCACTTGAAACGATAGAGAACATTAAAAAAGAAATTGAAACGAAACGTGCTAAAGCACTTTTGGAACCAAATGAAAAAAACGTATATGAATATATAAAAACACAAGAATTATGGACAGATCAGGCTGAAAAGTTTTCAAAAACATGGCAATGGGTCATTTCTAAACATCCCGAGTTAAACTACTCTCTACGTTTTCCAACAAGCGAACTGGCAAAGCAAGTTAAGCAAAAAGAAAATTCTCACGTAATTAACATGGCTATCAGTGATATCGCGCAAAATTATGGGATTTTCTACTTTTATAAGTCAAATTGTCCATATTGCGAAAGATTTTCGCCCATATTAAGGACTTTTGGTGACAGATACAAAATAAAAGTATTAGCGATTAGCTTAGATGGCAAGGCTACAAAAGGGTTTAACATATTTAAATCTGATAACGGAATTGCTGAAAAATGGGGTATCACCCAGGTGCCTGCAATTTATGCAGTGTCCCCGTTACAAGATGAAGTTATCCCGATTGCATTTGGTTTGATTAGTGGCAGTGAGCTTGAGCAAAGATTCTTATTATTTTATGAAAATTTAAAGGGGAGAGAGCATGCTACGCTACGTACTGTTAATCATTAGCGTTTGCTTATGTTCTGCTTCTAATGCTTCTTTGGAGCATGAGCTTGAAAAATTTTTTGATAGCTATGCTGAAATCAATAATGTATCTGGTCCAAATGCTTATAAAGGACAAAGCGCAGGATATTATACGGGGGGATCAATTTATGCTAGAACCCCTCCTCGTATTATTCATCCTGTATCAATGCAATTACCAAATTATAGTGCAGGATGCGGAGGGATAGATCTATTTACCGGTGGGTTTTCATATATTAATTCAGATCAATTGGTGAATATGATGCGCAACATTGGTAATAACGCACAATCACTAGCTTTTGCCATTGGACTAAAAACAGTAATGCCAATGTTGGCGAATGAGGTAGAACAATTAAATCAATGGGCTCAAAATATTAATCAATTCAATATTAATAGTTGCGAAACCGCTGCAATGGGATTGGGAATGATTTGGCCGCAAACTGAAGCGACACAAGATGTTTTATGCCGAGCTAATGCAAATCAAAATGGTGAGTCATCGTCATATTTTGATTCTCGGGTTCATTGCAGTGCTAAAGGTAATTCTTCATCTAAATCAAATGCTAATAATCCAATCACTAATCTTAATATGGCATGGAAAGCGATTAAAAATTCACAAATATTTGGCAACGATAATGAATTTGCTGAATTTATGATGTCTTTATCTGGCACAATTATTTTTTCGAGGAATGAAAATGGCAATTTGAGCATTTTAGATTTGCCATCATTATCAACGCATAGCAATCTACTGCAAGCCATAGTTTATGGTGGAGATGCTACAGTTTATGCATGTGATACCTATGAAAAAAACGGCTGCTTACGACCTAAATTAAAACCATTGAAAATAAGCTCAAGCAAGGCATTAGGTGTAAAAATTACACAAGCGCTTAATGAAATGGTTTATGCAATGGAGCACGACGAAGAACTTAAGCCTTCACATAAGGCATTATTAAATACGACTTCAATCCCTGTTTATCGAATTCTAAATGTGTATACGACTTATGCACCAGCAACCAAGCTTATGGATATTCATTATTATAGTGAATTAATTTCATTTGATTTGCTTTATGCTTTTTTAGTTGAAAATATCAAAGCTGTTGAAGAAATATCGCGCTCTGAGCATGATTTAGGGAAAATAGGAGGTGATTTTTTCGTTAAGATGCAAAAAGCCAGAGAACAGGTGGATCGTGAAAGAGCAAAGTCAGCTGAGCAAGCCAATCAAGTTCTTTCTTTGATTGAAAAAGCGAAAAATGTCGAAAAGGAAATTGCAAGCCAATATGCTTCGGGCATGAAAAATTCATCAAATGTAATTCAGCGGTAGGTGCATTATGGCATTTGAGATTATCACATATGGAGCGGGCCCTTACTTAGATAATGTATTTAATGGGATTGCAGGCATCGCTAAAAGCGATGACTATGGCACTATATTAAATTTTGCGGTTCTTTTTGCTGTAGTTGCTGTGGCTTATTATTCAATTCTCAAAGGTAATGTTGTAATCCTCTCGAAATGGTTTTTAGGTTATACCTTGGCATATTCCTTATTATTTGTTCCAAAAGCGGAGGTCGTTATCATTGATAGAATTTACGGTGATACCCCAAGAATTGTTAAGAATGTACCTTTTGGTGTTGCCAGTGTGGCGCATTTTAGCAGCCATATAGGTGATGCAATTACTCGACTTTTTGAATCGGCTTTTTCATCACCTGACGACGTAAAATATCATCGTACTGGCATGATGATGGCTTCGACAATGATAGAAAAAACAGCGTTTATGCCAATAGCTGATGAAAAGTTTTCAAAGAATATGCGTAATTTTATTCATCAGTGTGTTGTTTTTGAAGCGATCAGGGGCAAAAAATATACAATTGATGATTTGAAAAAAAGTAATGATATTTGGGGATTGGTGAGTAAAAATGCATCAAAAGCGCATGCTTTCCCCTATAACAATGAAATTATCACCTGCTATACCGGTGCGCAGACCCTCTCAAAAGAATGGGATGAACAGATCCGTAAGGTTAAATCTATCTATAGCAATCGTTATTATCGAAGTGCGGATACCTCACAGATGGCTAGTGGCGTTTTTCTATCGCATTTACCTGGAGCATACAACTATTTATTAGGGATTTCTCGAACTGCGGAAGAAATATTGCACCAACAGTTGATGATGCAGTCAATTATAGATGGCGTAGATTCATTTGCATCAGAAACAGGTTCAGCAGCTGCTTTACAACAATTTGCTGCTTCTCGCGCGAAAATTCAGCAACATGCTTCTTATACTATTGTAGGGCAGCTCGCACTTGAAAAGCTTCCTTTGATGCGAGCGATCTTTGAGTGTTTATTGTATGGCATTTTTCCCATCGTATTTTTGCTGATATTGCTACCACAAGGGGGCAGTATCTGTTTGATATATATCAAATCGCTTTTCTGGGTGCATTCGTGGGGACCAATATTTGCTTTATTGAATGTGTTCTTTAGCTATGCAGCTAAAATTGCAACTGTTTCGGCTGCAACGACTTCTGGCGGGGTGGGAATTTGCCTTGATACGTTACCTGGGATTTATGATGTTAATGCGAAGATAGCCGCTTTTGCTGGCTTTATGTCTTCCTTTATTCCAATCTTGACCTGGAGCATATTTAAAAATGGCCCAGGCGTACTAGCAAATATGTCTGCCAGTTTGTTTGGGATTAATCAATCCTCAGCTATGGCTGCAGCAGAAGAGGCTACTACGGGTAATTTACGCTACGGGAATACTGACCTTAACAATCATTCATTTAATAACTTAAATGCTAATAAATATGATACAAACGCCTCTTACAGTGCTGGCGCATTTAGAATGCAAAGCACTGATATGGTTCATTATACTTCTGCGCCATCAGGAGAAATAATCGCAGATAGTAGCGGAGCTATTTCTCGTGTGGGAACACATATTAACGAAGCTGAAACTATGCGTATGGTTACGGGTCAGCAAAGCTCTATTTCACAGCAAATTGCATCCCAGCAACAAATTTCATTTGAAGAAAGGGCAGCAGCGTCTCTTGCTGCTACTGCTGTACTTGGTAAACATTTAAGCGAGGAAATGTCATCAAGTACCAGCTTTAGTACTAATGAAGCAAATGCAATTGCAGAATATTCAAAAAATTCGCATGAGCAGGTTGCAAGGCAAGCGCACTCTGAAGGAAATAGCGATGTAATGGGGGATCAAAAGTCTTTAACCAAATTTATACGAGGCAGTGTGGGGGTTGGTGGCAGTGGATTACTAGGGATAAAGGGGATGATTGATTTAGGGGCAGAGGCTAATAGCAGAAGTTACCACGATCAAAGTACATCTGTTAGTGATCAGGTGAGTAATGACTTATCGGATTCTTCAGGACAGGGTCGTTCGCAGGAAAGCTCTTTCAGAGTGCTTGCAGAAGAATTACAGCGAAGAGGGGATACCTATGGGGCAAATCTTGCTTATAGGGCAGATGCAGCCTTTCAAGATGCACATTCTTCGGCGATGTCGTGGCAACAGTCGGTTGGGGAATCACAAGCATGGAGTGAGCTGGCTTCCCAACACAAAGAGTTATCCTCAAGTGCTAGTTTTAACTGGGATCAAGAGCTGTTGTCGCGAGTTGCCAAAATGCCAGCGCCTGGTGCTAGTGAACCCATGGGTGAAATCCAAGCTGCTCAAGTGCTAAATAATCCTCATCTGGCGACAGAGTATTCAGCAAAAGCCATTAAAGAAATGTTGGATGAGAAAGTTAAAGCTCGAGTACAAGGGATCAACATAAATCAAGAAAAAGGAAAGCTAGATACGATATATCAGCAAAGGAAAGTGAATTTAAAAGATGATTTTCAACAAAATGCGAATAAAATTAAGAATGACTATGAAGAATTAACAGGGGTGCTATAATCACACATCCCGAGTAAGTTTGCTATGAGTAGACTTTTTCACTTTTTGGTTGAGTGTAGTGATACATGCCTAAATATGATGATATTAAAAAAGATTTGATCTTTGAATGGAATGCTGTAAGTAAGTTTGATTGGCCCAAAATTAAACATTTATTTGTTGAAGCGTATGTTAGCTCGTATAAAAATGGTGATCCGGCTCAATTTAATTGGGAAGGTAAAATCTTAAAAGAAGATTATATCATAAAACTTAAATCGCACTTTGGTCATTTATTTGACGAAGAGAAAAGGGCTATTTTAGCACAAGAACATAACCACCAACGTATTCAATATGTGATCGCTCGTCTTCATGACCAACCCATCGCATTTTTTTCTTGTGAAGTTAACCAAAAAACGGCCAAAATATACTTGCGTTGGGTAACATTGAACCCAGGATTTCATCAAATGGGTATTGGTCGTGCGGTACTAAATGAACTTGGAAAACGTTTTCCTGAAACATGTGGCATGGAACTTTATACACGAAAAATTAATGAAAATAGCATTGCATTTTATAAGAAATGTGGCTTTGAAGAAGTCAAAGAAATTGAATTTGATGAGCCTGATTTAATGAAAAAAACTGATAAGCCTATTTTGTCTCAATATGTTTCACGTTGGTTAAAAAATGATGCTGTATTTGCGCCTTTAGATGAAAAAGTGCCGAATATTGAGCGGTTTGTTGGTTTTAAAAAAGGTATTAGATAATAATTTTTCAAAAAAATATCTAATATATGCACAAAAGCATCAATTTTAACTTTAATATCCATATATTGCTTCTTGAAAGAGGAGAGAGGGTAATTCCTCAAGCAGTACGATGGACTATATTCCAGTTAAATCTAAGAAATCATGGAAAAATAGATTCTTAAGTTATCACTCACAGCACATCCAGAAAAATATTCAGCGCCATGAAGAGGAGGTGTTAACCGATTTAAAGAGTAGCTCGGCTGCTTCAATTAAACGGTTACAGTCAGGTCCCTTCTGGGAAGATTTAAAAGCGCTTTCTCCTAATAAAGATGAGGTAAATGAGATCCATGAATTATGGAAAAAAATTAAGCCATTAGCTCATCTTAATTCAAAGCAATTATTGGTTTTATTGCAGCAGAAGGTGCTACCACTTGAACAAGAATATAAGAACGCAATCCGTGTATTAGAGAATGAAAAGCTCTCGATAGAGGGCAATGATTTTTGGCCGTCGCATTGGTTTCATCCTGCAATCGATCAACAAATAGAGAAAATTCGAAAAAATCAAGAACGTTTGATTAATTTAAAAGCTGCCATATTTGAGGGTTTATTATGGCGATGCCAGGCACATTCAATTTTAAATGCAGTGCCACAAGTTGATGATATTGTTTCGGCGATATGCCTCAAAATCAATAAACTTGAATTACTCAAGCATCCTTTTGATATTCCGCAACCTTATTCATCAACGTTAAACGATGATCGGCGTTTGGCTATTTACGATTATTTAGAAGCATCAACACTTGATAAAGATGAATTACAAACAGCAGTACTTTCACCGCTTACTAAGCAAGGGCATGCAGCTTTTAAAACAGCCGCTCAGGTGAAGAAGAATCTTGAGGAAATAAGAAAGTTTAATAAGAGGGCAATAAAAGCATTATCTGATAATGGTATAAACAATTTTCTGTTTCCATCATGGTTTGAAAAGTTTGTGCCGTCAATCGTTAAAAAGACGACTAAAAATATCTTACAAGCAGCAAATGAAGGATTAGAAACCTTTGGCTTAGTTTCATTTGCCGCCAAGCTATGGAGCTTGCGCTATCTATTTTATCTTGCTTTAACGCTTATTGGTTATCACTATTTGATGATTGCCCTACAACCAGTAGGGTTGATAATTGGCGCAACTGCTTTTACGCTGCTGAGCAGCGTTCTGTTTTATACTTTTGCCCTTTCACCAGTTTGGATCTTCAGTTGGATGATGCTTACTACATTCAAGCAAAGTGTAGTGGATTATATTACCCATTGGAAACGCGAGGAAATATATCAGGCATTAGATACGTTAGTCTCGATCCAAGAATTTATGGCAAATCACTTGAGTCAAGTGATAGTCGATATTCCGCATTTTGATATAAAGTATTTGAGTGAACAATCAAAAATTCATTTTGATCATCTGGGCGAATTTAAATCGAAGTTGAATCAAACCTTTATTGGACAAAAGTTATTTGGTCGAGGTAACTTTAATTCACAGTTGGATGCTGTCAAAGCAAAAATTGATGCCCAAGAAAAGCAATTAAAAACACATTTAAAACAAGTTGCTAATCATATTGCTTTGCGGGTAGGGGATGATATTGAATTATTAGAAAAATCTGCATCAAAAGACAAGCTGGTTCCTACAATACCACATTCACAATTAGCCAAACTAAAGGAGTTTGTCGCTGCCTATGGCGATGAAATAGCTGTCCATCAGTTTGAACAAAATGCGAACCCTATTCATAAGTGGTTTAGCAAAATTGAGCGTTGTAGTAGGGTGAATAATGAGATTGAATACTCATTTAAACAACCTTGGGGCGGCCACGAACTAAGAAAAGACTACTTAAAAGGATGGCAGTCTATTTTGCGCGGTTATCTCTTAAAAAAGGAAACTCGGCAAGCTGCATTACATCTAAATGAATTGCTAGAAGGGAAAATATACCCAACATTAGATCAGGTCCAAGAATGGATTAAGCAGCTAGAAATAGGGGATAAGGGCGATTTATTTCTTCGAAAAGTACAATCTCATATTTTCAAAACCCTTAATTCTGATTGCCCCATGAATGCAAGATTGTTGCATCAAAGTCACAAGGAGCTTGTTTCACAATGGTATCGTCGCCACAAAGAACGAATAAAACGCGCAGAAGAGAAAATTAACTGTATTTTTAAGATTCACAAAGATGATCAGCTTTTGCAAAAGCTTGATGAAATTGGCGATGAAGCCCTGAGCGATATTTACGAATTACTCGATGGGGCAGACATTTATAGTTACTCTTCTAAACAAGATAAGACCACAACCCAACGAAAGAATTTGGCTCGTCAATTCTTTGAAAACTATGAAGGTAACTCTTCCCGTGCGGTACGGCTTCTTAGATTTCTTCCAGAGGAACAAAAAAGGGATGTATTGGTACATGTTGCCAAAAAGCGGTTAACGTGGCTTATAGCGCATCTGGATAAGCTTAAAGACCCTTCAAAGCCATTCGACGATGCAGATATAGAGCTTTTCCATGATTATCGATTGCTTGAGGCGTCAGATAAATTTGAATTTACCTCCTTTGTTAGTCAATCTGAATACTTTAACAATCCTTGGGATACCAAAGTTGAGCGCTTTTTGGATGCTTGTCGTCGAAATGGACTTGATTCAGGCAAACTTGTAAGAGATTACAAAGATAAGAACAATAAAATTAAGCCTTTCATTCTTCATCAGCACAATAGCAAGAAAGTGGCTACCTGCCGCAAAGAAGCCGAAAATTTCTCAAATCCATCAAAAAGAGGTGGTATTTATGTTGGACATTAAAGTTTTATGTAAAAAAATTGACAAAACGTTCTTGGTTGTGTTGGATGAAAATCCGATGGCAGCGGCTTTTATGCTAGCCAATTTGTATCGAACAATGGATCATGTTAGCGAAGATAAGTTGGCTTTAGCAAAAACGACCTTAACTGATACTAAAAAAAGTCTAAGACCAAAACATATTCAGACTTTATGGGAAACCATTACATCTATTCCCAGCAAACGATTGAATTTGATGGACAATAGCCATAAGCGGGGTATCCGTCGCCTTAAGCATGAAATGATTCGTGATTTTGCCTTTTTCAAACATATTGACGTTGATGATCTTGTTGCCCAAGGGCAAAAATCCGAATTTTATCGCGAAGTGCTAGTTGCATTGATGCGAAAACATCTTCATGAAAATAAACTTAAAGATCCATTTGAGAAAGGATCATTTAGCTATAAGCTGCTGAACGAGGGTGGTTCAGAGCAAAATTCTCGTTATCTAACCAGGTATATCAAGGATTGTGAGTCTTTCCCCATTAATAATATCGTACTTTTAGGAGGTAATAATGATGAGATTGCGGAATTTATTTTAATCGATCTTAAATCAAGCAATATAAGATTCGAAATTGGTAGTCACTTTGTTCATAAACACCCCAGTCTAAGAAAAGATGTTGCCAAAGATTGGCAAGATTGCTTTGATACTCTTCCTTTAAATTCAAGAGAAGCTAAATTTATCAAAGAAGAACTACCAAAATTGAAGCAAAGATTTGATGAATTTAAGGGTATTGAAACTGATAGAAGGGTAAGAAGAGATAATCAAGTTGTGCCTACAGTTGATAATTGGGCAGTATTTAGAACTATTTTCACAAAAAGCTTCGGTTTAGGTTTTATAGTAGCTCTTCCAGCTAAACCAATCACGATGCCGATATTTTTAGGATACGGCGCTTATAATTTGTATTGCATTTTATCTCATAAGCCAAATCAACCACAAAGGCCAGCTATCGATTTACAACCAACTAGGAGGCTTGAACATAAAAATTAATAAAAAGGTGTTAATCAATAATATTTTTTTCAAAGCGCAGATTTAAGATGGGCTTTCACAGTCGGCCATTCCGAAGCAATTATACTATAAACACAAGTATCTCTTAGCGTGTTATTAGGCATTATCATATGATTTCTCAGAATTCCGTCCAATTTTGCACCAATTCGCTCAATTGCCTTTCGACTTTGTTCGTTGAAAAAGTGCGTACGAAACTCAACAGCAATGCAATTTAGGGTTTCGAAAGCATAAGTTAACATCATTAACTTACATTCGGTATTCAAGGCTGTGCGTTGTACACTTTTGCGATACCAGTTTCCCCCGATTTCTAGACGTCTGTGTTCGCAATCAATATTGAGATATGTGGTAATCCCAACTGCTTTATTAGTCTTCGGTTCAATCACAGCAAAGGGAATCATGCTCCCCGATTCTTGCAGTGTTAGCCGCTGATTGATCGCATCCATCATTTTACTTGGCTCGGGAACAAAGGTGTACCAAAGTTTCCAAAGCTCGCCATCACTTGCGGCCTCTGCTAAGTCATTGTGATGCCGATGTGACAACGGTTGCAAGAAAGCATATTTACCATGTAGCTCAATTGGCTCTAGCCAAGTCATGATTCAACCTGTTAATTGGGTATCTGTAAGAATTTAACTAATTTCATGATGACATTCGCTTGGTATCATACATAATTGGGCAAGTTACAGGAACACCAAAATTGAGTCTCTTTGGATTTAGGGAAGCTCTGAAACGCCGTAAGCAGTTTAAACTCAAAGTTTGATATCATTAGTAACAAAAGAATAACGATTGTGAGGACTCATATGCGAGATAAGCTATTCGACATACATTCATTAAAAAACTGCAATGCTGTTGTTACCGGCGGATCTAGGGGTATTGGCCGTGCTGCAGCTTTAAGTCTGGCAACATTAGGTGCAAATGTTGCTATATCTTCTTCTCAAAGTGATCTAGAAGCAAAAGAAGTTGGAAGAGAAATCGAAGCCTTAGGGGTTAAATGCGCGACTTTTTTGTGTGATGTATCTGAGCCTTCTGCAGTACAAGACATGTTTTATCAAGTTAAAGAGCAATGGGGCAGTATTGATGTTCTAGTCAATAATGCCGGAATAGCACAAGTAGCACGAGCTGAGGATATGACTTTAGAACAATGGAAACGTGTGATTGATGTTAATTTAACAGGCACGTTTCTTTGTTGCCAAGCTGCCGGAAAGGATATGATCCAACAAGGGAAGGGGGGTAGCATTATTAATGTTGCATCTATTTGCGCCTCTATAGCTGTTAAGCCCGATCACCATTGCCATTACGATGCTGCAAAAGGCGGTGTAGTAATGCTAACAAAAACGTTAGCTGCTGAATGGGCAAAACATAATATTCGTGTCAATGTGGTGTCGCCTGGATATATTAAAACTAGAATGACAGATTCACCTCTATATCGCCCCATTTGGGCAGAATTAACAGCATTAGGGCGTATGGGCGAACCCGAAGAAATTGGAGGCATGATTGCCTTCCTTGCAACAAAACACGCTGCCTTTATGACAGGCAGCGAGATTGTTATTGATGGTGGATATACTGCTATAAAGTAAGTATGTCTGAAGGTAATTTATATTAAAGTTTAAAGGAAATAGCTAAAATCATGCCATTTGTGTCAATTGAAGTCAGAAAAAAATATACTCCTGAACAAGAAATAGCTTTGATCGAAACAGTTCAAAATGCTGTTTCGGAAGCTTTCAAGAACCCCGACGATATTAATGTTCGTCTTATTGCACATGAACCACATCGTTTCCCAAGCCCAAAAAACAAATTGCATCCCGAGCTTTATACAAATATAAGCATTGATTGTATTATAGGGCGCACGCTTGAAACAAAACGCAAACTGTATAGCCTCATCGTTAACAATTTAGAGAAGTTGGGGATCCCCAAAGATCATGTGAAAATCCTATTAAGAGAAAACAAAAAGGAAGATTGGGGTATACGCGGCGGTCAAGCAGCATGCGATGTAGATCTTGGTTATGCAATAGAAGTATAGTTATGAATTTTCCTAAAGTTGGAATTGGCGTATTAATTTTTAATGATGAGCAGAAAATTCTTCTTGGAAAGAGAAAGAATGCCCACGGTGAAAACACATGGGGACCTCCGGGAGGGCATTTAGAATGGGGAGAATCCTTTCAAGAATGCGCTATTCGTGAAACTTATGAAGAAACAGGATTAAAGATAAGTAATCTTAAAGTAGTTGGGGTTACGAATGACATTTTCTCTGAAAGCAATATGCATTACGTATCAATATTTTTAAAGGCGCATTGCCACATTGGCCAATCTGCGCAAATCCTTGAGCCGGACAAAGTTTCTGTTTGGAGATGGTTTGAGCTGTCGTGCTTACCTAATAATCTTTTTTTACCATTGCATAATTTAATTAAAAATGAATACGAGGAAGGTAAATTCAGCCTTTCGACTGCGGCTTTAAGTGGAGCGGACATATGATCTCGTGGTTATGGGCAAGATTTTACGACAAAATCATGCTTGATGCTGAAGAAAAGTGTTTATCAGAGTGGAGGAAAGACTTATTGAAAGATCTCGGAGGAGATGTATTAGAGATAGGTTGTGGTACTGGGGCTAATCTTGCATATTATCCACAATCAGTAAAACACCTGGTAGCTGCTGAACCAGACATAAATATGCGACAAATGTTTACTTCAAAACTATCGCAATACAAACACTTATCGGTATCAATTTTGGATTATAATGGGGAAGGCTTTCCTGTGCCTGATAATAGCTTCGATGCAGTCGTATCAACTTTAGTACTCTGTTCTGTCAAAAATCCTCAACAAATGTTAGCTGAAATTTATCGCGTTCTAAAACCACAAGCTAAATTAGTCTTTATTGAACATGTTGCGTCCTACAATAATCCTTCACGGTTAAAATGGCAAAAACTATTAGAGCCATTATGGAAAAAGGTGAGTTGTGGATGCCATTTAACGCGCTCTACTGAAAATAACATTATTCAAGCAGGGTTTATGCTGCAAGATATTATTCGCCAAAGCATGCGGGGTGTCCCGCCTATAGTCAGACCATGTATTCGCGGGAAGGCAATAAAAGTGTAAAAAGAGTTTATATATGCTTATTGATTCATTTGAAACAAGTAGGCTGCAAGCGAAAAGGCTTAGCTCAAACAATTATGGCCTGCTTCGTCAAATACATACTGACGTTAGTACTATGGAAACTTTGGGCGGCATACGCACTGAAGAGCAAACTCTAGAAAATCTACAATGGAATCTAAAACAATGGGAAGAATGTAACATCGGGTTATGGCTATTTTTTGAAAAAGAAACTAAGCAATTTATAGGCACTGCAGGATTGCGACATATCGATATCGAAGGCGCCTTAGAAGTTGATTTAGCCTATGTGTTGCTTTCACAGTTCTGGCATCGTGGATATGGCACGGAAATGGGAAAAGCATGTTTGAATATTGGATTCGATAAATATAAATTTGAAAGCATCGTTGCTGGAACACGGAGTACAAATTTTTCTTCACAAAAAGTTATCGACAAATTAGGATTTAGCTTTGAACGAGCGATCTTTAAATTTGGACATGAGCAGTTTCTCTATCGTTTAACGAAAAATGAGTTTCATCAAACACAAAACAACTGAATCTATATTTCAGTATATTTTAACACTTATTACCATTTCACATAATCATAGCAGTATGCAATTCTGACAATTAATATGATTTTTCTCGATTATAAACCAGACAAGCTAGTTTCTAAATAACATCAAATAACAGGGATTGGAATAAGCCTACATTTAACCTGAATATAAAGACAACCGCTAAAGCTGATTAATTATAAACCGATGACATATAAGTATTAAAGTATATTGGTACCATTATAATATGAGCAAATACACTAACAATGAGATCATTATAGGCATAGTTGGAGGCATAAAAGCCGATATAAAAAGCCTAAAAACTGAAGTTGAATTGGCGTTTAAGCAATTTGATTTCGAATACCATGAAATAAAAATTACTAATATATTTGAACTGTTTAAAGAACCATCAAAGTTTCTTGGTCAAAGCGATATCGAAGATTTTAAATCAAAATTTCAAGAATGTTCATATAACGGCGAAAAAATAGAAGATCTAAAAGCTGAAGACGTTTACAAAAGATTAAATGCAAAAATAACACTTGGCAATACTTTAAGAACTTATTTTGAGGACAATGCTTTATGCGCTTATCTTGCTATTACATATATAAATATACATAGAGCTAAAAAAACTAATCCTAATAACGTAGTTTATGTAATAGATCAATTAAAAACCAAAGAGGAATATATTGTTTTCAGAAAAATATACGGCAGATCTTTTTTTCTTATTGGAGGCTATGAAGACGAAATCTCTAGAATGAAAAAAATTGAAACAGGCGATAAGGATGCTCTTATAAAAAGAGACTATAATGAACCCCTTGATCATGGACAAAAGGTATATAAAGTATTCCCGGAAAGTCATTTTTTTATTGATTTAGGTAATAAAGATAGACTTAGATTAGAAATAGGAAGACTTGTTAATATTTTGTTTAATTATCCTCATCATACACCAACAATTGACGAAAGCTGTATGTTTTTAGCAAAAGGCGTTGCTGCAAGATCTGCAGATTTAGGAAGACAAGTTGGAGCAGTAGTAGCAGACATTCATGGGAATATTATATCAGTTGGTTGGAATGATGTACCCAAAGTAGGTGGAAACCTCTATAAAGAAGGTGATACACCCGTAGACTTCCCCGTTAAGCACACAGTTCTAAACTAGAGTTTTCGTTGGCCATTCTTTCTCTATAGGCTTTGGGTGTCAAGTTATTCAGAGCTTCATGAGGTCGTTGCTCGTTATAATCTAACATCC
>Ga0209935_1000676_pt1 | contig 72550 bp, 71 predicted proteins | sample ThiBio_1000_plan_2_FD_183958 | JGI IMG/M metagenome (GOLD analysis project Ga0209935, IMG submission 183958) | Wastewater bioreactor microbial communities from Cape Town, South Africa - Thiocy_cont_1000_plan (SPAdes) | ecosystem: Engineered > Bioreactor > Thiocyanate-remediating >... | reverse complement strand
CCAGCTTCTTACTTCTTCTTTATACTTCTTAAGCACTCAAAGGTTTTTAAAGTGCCCACACAGTTTGTCTTCTCTCTTCTTAATGAACTTGCCCCGAAGGCGTGCTGCGTATTCTACTGATTTCGGCTCCTGTGTCAAACACTTTTTTGTTTTTTTTTAAATGTTTTCTTTTGCTTATATACTATTAGTCCATCTCGATCTTTACATGCCCATGTTGGGCATTTTTTGCATTTCAAAACTTTTCCACCAGTACTTTTTTGCCTTAGACATGAGCACGATGATCAAAATCTTGTTGTCGGTTTTTATATATGATTTATTAATAAATGATTTGCAGATGAGATCTAAAACATATTACTTTTATAAAAATGAATTGCTATTTATGCAGGGGATGCTTCGTTGTTTCGTTCGTAGATATAAAAAGTCATATCAAACTTGTTTTTTTCATCATGCTGTCTGAACTGTTTATCCTGGCAATGCCATATTGATGTATCAATTTCAGGAAAAAATACGTCTGCTGTAAATTGGTGATGTATACGTGTGATATATAAACGAGATGCTTTATTCATCGCCGCAGTAAATAATTCAGCTCCACCAATAATCATAATTTCAGAAAAATCCTTTGTTTGCTCCATTGCATTTTCTAAGGAATCACACACGACAACGCCATCAATTGTAGATAAGCCTCGACTTAATACAATATTAAGTCTTCCTGGTAAGGGTCGGCCTATAGAAACAAAAGTTTTTCTTCCCATAATAATGGGCTTACCCATAGTGATTGATTTGAAATGTTGTAAATCGGCAGGTAGATAACACAGTAATTGATTATTGAAACCTAAACCCCCAGCCTCATCAATTGCAGCAATTAAACTAATCATGATCTCATCCTTGATAAAGCCATGGACTTAGCCATGTCAACAGCAGCAAACATTGAACCTGAATCCAGCAAATTTTTACCAGCTAACTCCAATGCGGTTCCATGATCTACAGAAGTACGTATTATTGGTAATCCTAAAGTCACATTTACAGCGTTATGAAAATCAGCGTATTTAATTACTGGTAACCCTTGGTCATGATACATTGCAACATAAACATCACAATCGTTTAAATGATTCTTAATAAACATAGTATCAGCGGGTACAGGTCCTTGAACATTAATACCCTGATTTTTTAATAAGGACAGTGCAGGAGTAATTACGTCAATTTCCTCTCGTCCCAAATATCCTGATTCCCCAGCATGCGGATTTAAACCAGCCACTTTAATACATGGATCTTTAATATTGAAATCTCGAATCAGTGATTGATGCACCTGAGTAATTACTTTAATAATTAAATCTAAAGTAATGGCTTCTGGTACCTTACATAAGGGAAGATGCGTGGTAACTAAAGCAACTTTCATATCCTTACAAGCCAACATCATGACCACATCATTTGCATTGTAGTATTGCGCGAAAAACTCAGTATGCCCACTAAACGGAATACCTGCTTCATTAATGTTTGCCTTGTGCACAGGTGCCGTCACTAAGGCAGAGAACTCACCACGCTCACATAATACGGCCGCCTTATTAAGTAACTCAATAACATAGGGCGCATTTTTAGAATTGAGACATCCGCTTTGCACTGCAAGAGGACAATTGACCGAGAGTACTGATAAATGACCCGATTGGGGCACAACAACTTGTCCGCTTTGATATGGAGTAAAGCAAATAGGGCGGCCTAATTCTTTGGCTCTAGCTTCTAGTACCGCTTGATCCCCTAAAATCACTAATGGTGAATCATATTCTGCAAGAGCCAAGCATAAATCTGGACCAACTCCTGCTGGCTCTCCGCTGCTAATGAGCAGTGGCTTCACGCCAGCTCCTTTGCGATAATATTAACGTAAGCATCTGAACGAATATGTTGTTGCCAATTTTGTACTGCTTCAGCAAACTTACGTTGTTGTAAAAATTGTCGTACTTGCTGTTTTTTAAAAGCGTCAGAATCATCTTCTTGTTTACGGCCAAGTACCTGAATGATGTGCCAACCAAATTGTGACTTAACAGGTGGGCTGATTTCATTTACAGACAACTTATCCATCGCTTTCTCAAATTCAGGAACTAATACTCCAGGTGGTACCCAACCTAGATCTCCACCTTTAACCGCACTGGAAGAATCCAAAGAGTATTGCTTGGCCATAAGTGCAAAATCCTTACCAGAGCGAATTTGTTGGTACAGATTATTTACTTGTTTCTTTGAATCTTCAGGGAGCATGCTTGGATCAGGTTTTAAAAGAATATGACGAACATGAGTCTTTGTAATGACATGATGCTGATTATCACCACCAATGGAAACCAGTTTAATTAACTGAAAACCATTGCCTGCGCGTAAGGGGCCAACGACTTGTCCTGCCTTCATATTCACAACTTCTTTTGCAAATAATTCAGGTAACTCTGCTAAATGGCGATCACCTAAATCGCCTCCTTCCAGTGCAAATTCGCCGCTCGAGTTTTCTATAGCCAGGCGGCTAAAGTCATCACCTTTCTTTATTTTTGTTAATAATAATTGAGCTTTGTCTTTGGCTTTCTTTACCTCTTCCGATGTAGGTTCTTCATTGAGTGGTATTACTATATTTTGTAGATGATAAGTAAGTGCGGTGCGATCAACAATGCTTCCTTCTGTTTTAAGATACTGATCGACTTGCTCATTCGTCACCATGGCGTCTCTTCCAACCGCTTTTTGCTGCAGATGAGTAAGAAGCATCTCTTTACGAATATTTTCTCTGTATTCATTCCAGATCATACCTTGTCTCGCAATTTCCTCGCGCAACTGAGTAAGAGTCGCATGATTCGAAGCAGCAATTTTTTCAATCGCTTGGTTTAATTCTGTATCATCTACAGTAAGACCATGTTGTTTTGCCATTTGCAGCTGCACATTGACATCAATTAAGTGCTGGAGGACTTGCTTTCGCAGGACAGGGTCTGCAGGAACTTGCATTTTTTGAGCAAGAATTTGTTTTCTCGTTAATTCAACTTGTTTGTTGAGTTCGCTTTCTGTGATCACAGTATTATTAACAACTGCAACCACCTTATCCAATAATTGTTTTGCCTCTGTTACGCCAACGCTAGCAAACAAGATGCATACAAGGGCTATTTTCTTATACATACCTTAATCCTTACTTACTTTTTTCGAGCAATTTAGGTTATTTTTATCCAAAATACAAGCGGCTTTGTTTTAATTTATACCACTATTTTGTTTAACGATGAAATGGATCATTATATCCTGGAATATAAGTATTCAATACACTTGCAGGATCACTATTTGCTACTGATCCTAAGCCTTTTAGTAAAATTTGCAAATAGATATTATTATTATATTGAGGTAAATACTCCGCATTTAAGCTTTTAAAGGTTCTTCCACCCAAAATTCGCAAAGCCCAACAGCAACTATCATATTGCATCCCCAATAGTGACATCATGCTGTAGTCCTTACTAATGTTATGACTGTATGCGCCAAGCGTGCTCCATCGCTCACTTATTGGCCAAGAAACAGAAACCGTCGCTTGATGTAATGCATTATCAACCCCTGCATTATTCCTAACAGATGTCACATCACCATTCACTAAATAACTATATCCTACATTAAGCATTGCATTTGGCTTGGGTTGATAATGCACATTTAAACCACCATTGTTTGTCGCTGACTTAGCCGGATCCCATACATAGTCACCGAGAACATTCAAACGCGGGCTGAAATGATACACTGCTCGAGAAGCTATGGGTGAAACTCCATAAAATGGGGACACTTGTCCAATCTCAAGAGGAGAACCCACACAATCACCGGTTGGGTTACGGCATAACTGTACTTTTCTATCCGAGAAATATTTGATTTGCCCAATAGAAAAACTGGCTAACTCAACCCCAGTCCTTTCTGATAACCAACGTGAAGTTAATGCATAAGATAATTGATTTGCATCACCAATTCGATCAAACCCTGAAAAACGATTGGTTCTAAAAAGTTGATCAAAATTAAAAATCATATTTGCGGTATCGTATATAGGCAACTGATTTTGATTATAAAAAGGCACATACAAATAAAATAAGCTGGGCTCTAACGTTTGGGTATAGGAATCTCCCATCCAATTAAAATCCCGATCAAAAAATAAACCACCATGTGCACTGACACGAGGAATAAAACGATTATAGTCAGTGTGCAAATCATTCCAATTATTCTGTACCTGGTAATAATTTTCTACAAACTCTACCGAGGGAGTAATAAATCCCCAACTGCTTCTCTGAGGTAAAGAAAGCACTGGATTAACATGGAATCGAGGGCCTTGAGGCATCTCTACTCCAAGACTCTGCCATTTTGATGTCGGCCAAAAAAATTGATCATATTGTCCTGTTATATTTAAATTAGCCTGAGCAGGCAATTCGTAATAATAACCACGGGCATACAATTGTGGTAAACGCTCATATTGATCAGCGATGGGCGTTTCATTAATCGGATGTAAGGTTTGGAAACTTTGAACCATGCCTCTAAAAGTCCAATGCTCCGTAGAATAGGTTAAATCGGCTTGGCGCAATAACTGTCGCTGAGTAATCAGTGCCAGATTCGTGCTAAAATCCTGAAAGTAATAATCGTCAGAAACTTGCTGAACATTTACATTTAATCGCAAGTCAGGATTAATTTGCGTGGTGTCAAGAAAACCAAAAAGCCAGCGGTTGGTTGATTTGTCTTTAAACGAAGGAAACTCAGCTGCATGATTGTTCAAGAAATTACGATAAGCAGCATCATTCGGCAAAAAATTACCCGTCACGAAACCTACACTGTGTGCAGTTAAATAACGAAACTCACCGCCCAACATGACATTACGCTTTGTGTAAACGTGTGGTGTTATAGTCAAGTCATAGTTTGGGGCAATATTCCAATAATATGGCAGTCCAAGATCAAAACCTCCAACATTAGAATATCCTGTTAAAGGCATTAAAAAACCTGATTTACGTTCTTTGGTTGTAGGAAAACTCAAATAAGGAGCATAAAGTATCGGCCACTCACGGACACGCAACGTAACATTTCTGGCAACCCCCACTTTTTTCTTATTATCAATAACAATGGATTTAGCCTCAATATCCCAAGCCTTATCTTGTGGTGCACATGTAGTATAAGTGGCCTGACGCAATAAGTAGTCTGAATTCGGAAAACGTTGCATGAGGCTTGCTCGTCCCCATGCGGGTAATAAAGCGGCATGCTTATTGATATTAAAACGATAAAGTACATCTTCAGTTTGACCTGACTTATCTTGAGGATTAATCGTTGCTTTTCGAGCGATCAATAATTTATCAGGTTCCAGATAATGGACATTACCTAAGAACTCAATTTTTGTAATCTGTTTACTTTGTGGATCCCTATATACATGAGCTGTTTGTGCATTGACGATTCTCTGGTCTTGTTGAATTTCTACGTGCCCTGTCAACGTTGAAGGTTTATCTTGATAAAACGAAACGCGATCTGCCATGATCTTTATTTCATCAGGAGACGCAAGTGGTGATACAGTGATCGGTTGATACGAGCCAAGACAAATAGGAGAATTTTGATCTGCCTGCCATCCCAAGCATTGAGCAAACTTTGCGCGTATCGCATTGGTTAAATCAACATCACGTGCGATCACGCAGGCTTGTACCGGTTCATTAATTATAGAAGCCGAATAAGCCAACGCATGATAGATTACCATGAGTAAAATCAGCAGTGTCGTAAACACGCTCATCAAGAACCATTTAAATGAAATCTTGTTCACAGGTAATAAAATGCCTTATTATGCACATAAAAATATGTAACTAATTACTTTTGAGCGTCGTACGCGCATTAATGATCTTGCGATAGAGTTCTTACGACACCTATTTTCATCCGCTCTTAATTTATGGGAGAGGGAATCTGAGTTATTAAGTTACAACCAGAAAATAATGATGGGGAAGTATACCATGCATGCAAGAGAAAACGCACTGAAAGAATGGCTAATTCATACACTAAAACAACAAGATTTTCAGTTAGCACCCTTAGCTGGAGATGCTAGTTTTAGAAGATATTTTCGTCTTCGATATAATGGGCTATCGCAGATTGTTATGGATGCCCCTCCAGCAAAAGAAGATCTAAGAGCGTTTATACATATCGCACAAACGTTGGAAAAAGCTGACGTACATACCCCAAAAGTGCTGGCGATAAATTCAGACGAAGGGTTCTTACTATTAAGTGATTTAGGGGATGAACTTCTTTTGAATGTGCTAGGTCCTGAAACCGTGGATACTCATTATCATCAGGCCATAAAAACTTTGTTTAAAATTCAAACATGTTCGATTAATGATCCACTGCTTGCACCATTTGATGAAACGCATATGCTCAAGGAAATGAGTTTATGTTCTGAATGGTTTTTCCAAACCTATCTCGCTTTGAATCTCAATCAAGACGAATGCACGTTAGTCCAACAGACTATGGAATGGATAGCCAAAGAAGTAGCCCAGCAACCATTAACATTTATTCATCGTGATTATCACTCTCGTAATTTAATGCTCTTAGCAGAGCAGGTAGATCCAGCCTTGGGAGTTATTGACTTTCAAGATGCAATGCGTGGTCCGTTCACATATGATTTGGTTTCTTTACTTAAAGATTGTTATATTTCCTGGCCACGAGGTAAAGTTCTAGAATGGGTCGAGTTTTTCTACACACACAGTGCATTAACCACGGATTATTCTTTGTCTGAATTTATCCGTGCATTTGATCTTTGTGGCTTACAAAGGCACTTAAAAGTTTTAGGAATCTTTTGTCGGCTGTATTTGCGTGATCAAAAACCTGGATATCTTAAAGATCTGCCTTTGACGTTAAAATACGTACTTGAATGCACAGAGACTTATGAAGAATTACACCCATTTTTCCAATTCCTGCAAATGAAGGTTTATTTACCATGAAGACTGCAATGATATTGGCTGCTGGCCGCGGTGATCGTTTGAAACCGCTTACTGCGATGACACCTAAAGCGCTGTGTGTTGTTAAAGAAAAACCATTAATAGAACATCATGTCATGGGGTTGGCAAAAGCCGGCTTTGAACGATTAGTAATTAACCATGCCTATCTTGGAGGAAAAATCCGTCAGCATTTAGGAAATGGAGCGCGCTGGGGAATTGAAATTTATTACTCGCCCGAACCTCCTGGCGGATTAGAAACTGGGGGTGGTATCGTCAATGCATTACCGCTGTTAGGTGATAAGCCCTTTATTACCGTTAATGCAGATATTTATACCGACTTTGATTTTTCTCAGCTTCAGCCTGAAAATACCCATTCAATTCATGTGATTTTGGTAAATAAGAATCCATTACTGAATCATCATGGTGACTTTGGATTAATTAATCAAACCCAATTAAGTAATACAAATCCAGAATATACTCTTGCGGGAATCTGCTGCTATCATCCGCAAGTATTTATGCACTGTAAACAAGGACGCTATTCAGTTGCACCATTAATCCGACAGTATGCAGCACAAAATAAAGTGACCGCCAGTGTTCATAGTGGCCTTTGGTATGACATAGGAACACTGGAAAGACTTCATGCCGTGAATCAAATTTAAGAGCATCAACTCTTCAAAATTTTAAAGAGTTACTGGGTTCCTCTTAATCCAGTAACTCTGTAGTCTCTCAACAGCAAATTTACTCATCCAGTCCGTGCTTTTTTCAGAAACGCGCTCCTGGAAAATGGTCGAAGCTAAGTACGCCCCCCCATACTTGTAGGTTCGACCCGGTCTTCGACCTTCTCCTCGACTTTTTCTCCGACTTTTTCTTCGATCTTTTCCTCGACACCTTGAAGAATTTTGTCCATAGCTTTTTTCCTGGCTTCTTCCAGTCTGTGTTCGCCTGGGTAGTCACGTTGTCGGGATACGATTTCTGTATTAAACTTACTCTCCACTAAATAATCTTTAAAGTCTTGTGCGGAGTCTGCTAATAACTCTTCTACCTCAGCTGCAGTCATTTTTTTACTTTCATCTATATGTCCCTCTGCATTCATTTTAAAGAAATTGCCATCTCTCGTTGCAACGCCATGCTTGTTCGCTAACCACGCATTAAACAAACGATCTAACGAGTCAACTGTTGTCTCATCTAATTGAGAAGCTCCTTTTTCAGTTGAAGCATATCCACGTACAAAATGTCCTATCTCGCTGATAGCATAATCGAAGCGTATACCTGGAAGTTTTTTCTCCGATAATTTATTGACAGCCTGTTGTGTAATTCCACTATGCATGCTTTCAACGCTTGAAGATGAAGGCAGTTTGCCAGTCCAAGCTTGCCCGTCCTGAGGAAATTTATATGTCACAAGTTCAGCAAACTCATCTACTGCGTCTAGTATTTGTTGCGCGGCGTGCATTGCCTCCGGTGATTTATTTATGAATCTTGATCTCTCAACTATTTCATGAACTCGCTGCCTTAAATATTGAGCAGCTTCTGGTGAATTTTCGGCAAGCTTCATTGCGCGTAACAGATCTTCTCTAAGCGGCAAGTTTACATCTTTCAGTGGAACTATTGCAGGCGCACCTTTAACGGGCACTTTGGCGGACGGAACAGACATAAATGAATCTCTCTTTCGTAAATTCTATTATTATATTACATAATTATAGCAAACCTGCGTCACTTGCAAGAATACCGGTTTTTTATTCACTCGTTAAAAAGGCGTAAATTATAGATTCTATAAGAATGTAGCCTGGTTGTTTGCAACCGGGATTCTTGGAATATGCCACGTTAGATCCCGGTTGCAAACAACCCGGCTGAGTTGAAAGAACTCCGAAACGATAAGATCCGCAGATAACCTGCGGATCATCAGTATTCAAACTACTCATCTTTATGCATGAATGGGGACTTAACATCACCAATAACTGAGTTAAATAACTGGTTTTTCATTGAATCAAAAGTGAACTCATCCACCAAAATAGCATCCCAGCGAGCTGCTTCCGTTGCAAGTAAGGCATCCATTTCCTGTTGAGTTAATTCATTCTTTTCAACTTTTTCTTTCAATTTATCCTGTAACTTACCAAATTTAACCCGTTTTAAATCTCCCACTTTTTTAGCAAGCTCATCTGTTTGAATGATTTGCTGTAAGGCACACTCTACTCTGTCTATGGGTTGTTTGGGATCACCACTCAGATAAACGATTTGCTTCAAGCGGTCGCGATACTCATTATTCGTGGTCATCAAACGTGCTAATTTGTGATCCAGCTTATCAGAGGGATAACACATCGTTTGTCCAAAAGGAAATGCAATGATGCGTGCGAAAAAGCCTAAAAATCGCGAGGGGAAATTGTGACAAAATGCAATCATCGCTCTTTGTGCATGATAAAAACAATAAGAAACGGCCCATTGAGCATGTAACTGGTCATCAGGGGTTTCACCATTCAATTGCACATTTCTTAACACAGCCATCGCCATGTACAGATAGGACATTCCATCAGCCAGACGGGCCGACAAACGTTCTTTGCGTTTTAAATCCCCTCCTAACACAATTAACGCTAAATCGGCAAGCCATGAATAAGCGTGGCTTAGACGTGCCAACCGTTTATATTCACGCTTCATTTTAAGATCTGGCGCACTAATAAATATCCCACCGGTCCACGCGGAACAAATTGTTTTGGCGAAATTTTGCATAAAATATTGAATATGCTTCCAGACAACCTCTCTGAATGCCTCTTTATCTTCCTTGGAAATCGCATAAAACTCATTGCGTACATAAGGGTGACATGCCATTGAACCTTGTCCAAAAATCAACAGGTTTCGTGACATTACATTTGCTCCTTCCACCGTAATGGAAATGGGAACCCCATTATAAAAATTGGTTAAATAATTTCGAGGACCAACAACTACAGCACGCCCGGCATGCACATCCATTGATGCATTAACCACTAATCGTGCAAATTCAGTATTAAAATATTTAGCAATTGCCGAGGCGACAGAAGGTTTTTTATGCTCATTCACCGCCGCAACAGTTAGTAGTCGATTTGCATTAATTAAGTAATTTAAACCCGCAATCTCTGCAAGTTTTTCTTCAATTCCTTCAAACTGGCCAATTTCTACATTAAATTGGCAACGTATGCGAGCAAATGCGCTGGTTGCCAGATAGCATGACGAAGAAGTACCTGCACCAAGTGCTGGTAAAGAAATGGAACGGCCAATGGATAAACATTCGACCAACATTTGCCAGCCACCACCGATACGTTTCTGGCCACCAATCACTGTAGTGATGGGCACAAAAATATCTTTTCCACGAATGGTGCCGTTCATAAATGGTTGATCAGAAGGCAAATGTCGATTGCCAATTTCTAGATTTTTAGTATCACGTGGAATCAACACACAGGTGATTCCTTCTTCTCCTTCTCCCTGCAACAAGCCATCGGGATCTTTTACATTCACAGCAAGACCAATTAATGTTGCTACGGGTGCTAAAGTAATCCAACGTTTGTCTAATGTAATGCTTAATCCAAGAACCATTTTGCCATCAACTTTCTTTTTCATGACAATGGCAGTAGATTGAATTGAGGTTGCATCACTGCCTGCCCCTGGTTCAGTTAAAGCAAAACAAGGGATATCAATACCTTTTGCAAGACGTGGTAAATAATGAGCCTTTTGTTCGTCGGTACCATAATAATTGATTAATTCACCTGGGCCTAAGGAGTTAGGTACCATAACAGTGACTGCGGTGACACCAGAACGCGAGGCAATTTTCATCACCACATCAGAATGGGCGCGAGCTGAAAACCCTTTCCCACCAAATTCTTTTGGAATCACCAAACCAAAAAAGCCATTTTCCTTCACATAAGTCCAAACTTTTTCGGGTAGATCCCGTGCTTGGCTAATTTCCCATTCATCAATCATGCTGCATAAGGTTTGTGTTTCATTATCAAGGAATGATTGTTCTTCTGCAGAAAGTTCAGTAACTACATGAGCTAATCGATTCCAGTCTGGCTTTCCCGTAAAAATATCTTGTTCTAACCAAGTATCTCCCGCATTTAATGCTTGTTCTTCAGTTTTAGATAACTTAGGGATCGACTTGCCTGCTTTTTTATAGATAAAATCTGCAATCGTCGCTCGCAGCGGTTCGAGGTACACGACAAGTAATGCCACAATAATTACGAGCCAAAGAATAAAACCCACTATCCAAGGCAAGCCGATAGCAAATGTCGCCACGATTAAATAAAAGACACTCCCCAGTTCCCAAACTAATGGATTCATTGCCCTATAAAGAACAACTAGGGTGAATATTAGATAAACTAAAAAAAACAGAATGGCCATAATATCAATACCTTCCCTTGCTTTGCATAATAAAGGTGTAGTATATACTCTTTATTTTACGAGTAGCAATTGACCATGAACCAACGCTTGGTTTGGAATTTCGAGCTAGCCCCGAAAGAAAGCTTGCCGCTGGCAACTTTTGTCGATAAAAAAAATGAAGAACTGAAATGGGAAGTGCGTTATTTTTGGCCGGATAGTGAGATAATCATCCTAAATGCTATTGACAGTTCATTGTTTGATTTAGCAAATTATAAGCAGAAACACAAAGAAGATTATTATTATTTACTGCCAGGTCAAAATTACAATATCAAAAAGCGTCATGAGCAATTGCTTTATAAACCCATGGTCAAACATGCAAATCATGCTGTCGGTTATGGTGCAAAAATAACGCTTACCCCGCTGCAAGAACAACAACCGTTGCCTGCAGATTTACAAGAAATAATACATCATGTTGAAACAGAGGGAGTCGGAATTTTTGTTAAAAAGGAATCCTTCATCTACAAATTCCCAACAACTCCCACAATAAAAATCGAGCTTGCACGTCTTGAGGTCCTCCACAAAATCTATTTTAGTTTATGTGTCGAAGGAAAATCGCTGCATTTAGTAGAGACTATTTCCAAGCACTTGCTGGATGGGCCCATTTCCTGCGAATATGTAACTTTCCTGAAAAATTTATTGAAATTATGATAAGAAACCTACTAGACCTTATCCTAAGCTTTGGAAAAATTGGCCTTATTTCCTTAGGTGGCGGTAATTCCATGTTAAAACTGTTGGAATATGAGGCCGTTGATTATCGACACTGGATAGGTCAAGAAGAGTTTATCGCCATGGTAGGCTCAAGCTTCATTTTCCCAGGATTAACCGGTGTTAAATTATCAGCGCTCATAGGATATAAAGTCGCGGGGATCGCTGGTTTGCTGATTGCGGTACTGAGTCTTAATTTGCCAGGATTATTAATGGCTATCGTAGGCTACCATTGGCTAACCAGTCATAGTGGTCCTGGGATGCGTAAGATAATGATTGGTGTCCAGTATGGCGCATTAGCATTGCTTGCTGCAGCAAGTTACTCTGTTGCCCAAGGGGTTGTAGGCATGTACTTTTCTATTCCAATTGCGCTGTGTTGTTTCATTTTTTTCCTCGCTTTAACTTTTTGGAATTTATCACCCTTTTATGGTTTTTTAGGGTTTATAGTAGTTTGTTTTTTTCTAGTTCGTTGAGTACAGTGAGATGTAAGGCCGAGAATAGTAACGTTGCGATGTCTTGTAAAAAATAGCATCACATTTTGATGCTTGGAGAAGAGTCAGATTTGAGTGCCAAATATGGCTTTTCGGTGAACGTGGGGACAGGGTTACAAAAAATGGAGTTACCCTTGGAAATAATGTTAGATAGTCCAGAATATTATATCAATCGAGAATTCTCTATCATTGCATTTAATCAGAGAGTTCTTATGCTAGCCAATGATGAACGTGTTCCTTTACTGGAAAGAATGCGTTTTCTTAGCATATGCAGTAGCAACTTAGATGAGTTTTTTGAAATCCGTGTTGCAGGCCTGAAAGAAAAGATCGCTTTGTCCTCGGGGAAATTAACTATTGATGGGTTACGCCCTGAAGAAGCGTACAGCCAGATCAGTCAAAAAACACATACACTCATCGACCAGCTATACTCAATCTTTAATAAACAACTCCTTCCAGCTCTAGGTAAAGAAAAGATTTTTTTCCTAGATACAGAGCAATGGACCGATGACATTCATTTATGGGCAAAGCATTATTTTAAACATGAGATTCAACCTGTAATCAGCCCAATAGCTCTCGATTTAGCACATCCTCTACCACAGCTGATTAATAAAAGCCTCAACTTTATTATTTCATTAAGTGGTAAAGATGCTTTTGACCGAAATATTAATTATGCGGTAGTCCATGCACCACGATCGATTCCTAGAGTCATTCATCTACCATCAGAGTTATGTGGTGATGCTCATTATTTTGTTTACCTCTCGTCAATTATTACCACCCATGTAAATAGCTTATTTCCCGGAATGGAAATTAGTGGTTGTTATTCATTTCGTCTGACTCGCAACAGTGATTTGTTTTTGCGCGAAGAGGAAATTGATGATTTGGCCAAAGCACTACAACGGGAGATTTTTTCCCGTCATTATGGTCATGTCGTGCGACTCGAAATTGAAAAAAATTGTCCAGAAAAAATTGTTGATTTTTTATTACAAAAATACCATCTGCGTCATGAAGATACTTATTATTGTGATGGTCCCGTTAATATACAGCGTCATTTAACTGCCATTAACAGCATTGATAGGCCTGATTTGAATTACCCAGCTTATACAGCACAGTATCCCCAATTTCCTAGGTCAGAACGGAATTTATTCAATGTGATTGATGAAGAAGATATTCTGTTGCACCACCCCTATCAAAGCTTTGAAGTAGTAATTGATTTTGTAAGACAAGCTGCAAGTGATCCCAATGTATTAGCAATTAACCAAACGTTATATCGCACACGCTCTGAATCAGTAATGGTCGATGCTTTAGTCGATGCTGCCCATTCAGGTAAAGAGGTCACTGCCGTGATCGAATTGCGCGCTCGTTTTGATGAAGAATCCAATCTGAAATTAGCCAATCGTTTACATGCAGCAGGAATACTGGTGCTTTATGGGGTTGTTGGATATAAAACCCATGCCAAAATGACGCTAGTTGTGCGCAGGGCACATGGCAAACTCAAGCGTTATGTCCATTTAAGCACTGGCAATTACCATGAATATACTGCCAAACGTTATACTGACTTAGGTTTATTAACATGCGAACCTACAATTACTTCAGATATCCAAATCATTTTTCAACAATTAACGGGGCTAGGCAAAGCAATCAAACTCAAAGCAATAAGCCATTCGCCTTTTACATTACAAAAAACATTGTTGCAATATATCGAACAATGCACTGCAACTGCCTTAAAAAAAGGCGACACGGAAATTCTCCTTAAAGTGAATGGGTTAGCCGATAAAACCATCATTCAAGCTTTATATAAAGCATCACAAGCTGGCGTTAAAATCAATTTGCTGGTGCGCGGTGTGTGTTGTCTCAAACCGGGAATCCCAGGGATTTCAGAAAATATACGGGTACTTTCCTATATTGGCCGATTTTTGGAACATCATCGAGTATTCTACTTTCGGGTGCAAGAAGAAGAATATTATTTTTGTTCTAGTGCTGATTTGCTGGAAAGAAATTTATACCATCGCATTGAAATTATGTTCCCTATTCTTGATGAGAACTGTAAAAAGCGTATCAAGCAAGAAATTATTAAGAATTACCTCAAAGACAGCAGTAATACCTGGGAAATGCAAAGCGATGGAAGTTATAAACCATTAAACCAAGGCACTAATAGTGCACAGGAAAAACTGATTAAACTCTATCAAGACGAAGAAAATTCGATTTAGTAAAAGTTCCTGGATTACATCCTTGCCGACACTACGCCCCAACGCGGCCTTGTAGCATAGGTGCTACGCAGCGGCACCCAGGCTAAAAAGCGGCAAGGAAACCCAGGCTATTTTTTTATCGAAAACAGGTTAACTGAGGCTGAGCACCCAATTGCAGATGTACCTCCGTTCCCAAAGGGATAGGATAATTAATCGCCCCATGGCCTATTCCTGCAATTCTTAGTACTGGAATAGCACTGTGTTCAGCAAAACGCTGTAAGACAGGTTCAATCAAAGAGGAGCCATTGGGCTCAAGACCCTCGAGAAAATCACCCAATATGATTGCAGTTGCATTGGAAAAAACCTTTGCTTGCTCTAAATGCTCCAGCATTCGATCAACACGGTATCCTCGCTCACCAACTTCTTCAAGTAAAATAATTTTATCACGTCCATCCATGTGCCAGCTCGTACCAATCCCTGATTGTACAATTGCTAGATTACCACCAGTTACCTGGCCTTTAATCATGCCCTCTTTCTTTGCCTGTTTGTTCAGAGGGATTAAATCATTGAACTGACTGGGAGTATCACCAAACAAAATTGACTTTACTGCCGCGATCGATTCTTTGGAAAATTTATCGGGTGCTGCAGCACCATGTATTGTTGGCCAACCCCAATGTTGTTGTAAATAGAGATGCAGACAGGTAATGTCACTTATACCAATAAATATTTTAGTCATTTCTGGAGGATGAAGCGTTGCTAATTTTGGAATTAAGCGCGTAGCACCATAACCACCTCGCACACAAATGACCGCTTTAGTATTAGGATTTAGAAGCGCATTTTTTAAATGGTTAAAACGCATTTCATCGGTATTGGCACAAAGCAAATCTCGAGCAAAAATATCTTCCTGCACAATACAATTTAATCCCCAAGACGCCAATAATTCTTGCAATGCAAGCAATTGACTGTCTGTACTTCGAGATGATGGTGCAATGATTTCTATAGAATCGCCAGGGGATAACACAGGTAATTTCTTCATTCGCTATCTCTTAAAAAAAAATTTCTTCCATTTTGGATAAAAGACATTGTACTGCAATTTAAGGAAAATAAGGCAAACACTACTCTATCTTCTCAGGCTCAACAAACCCTAAATAAGTAGGGTTTTACTTAGCTTTCCTGGTTCTTCACATACTAAGCGTGGCAACAGGTATCCTGGCAGGAGGTTTTGTAATTGCTTATAAATCGATTGTATTGTCGCAAAAGCTAAATCAAAATGAGTTGCTCCTTGCACCTTATCCAGTTGATGTAAATAATAAGGCAAAACGCCGTATGCAAATAAAGTTTGGCTTAAATCAGCCAAAATCTGAGCATCATCATTGATTCCTGCAAGTAATACGGCTTGGTTTAGCAAATAACATCCAATTTGTTGTAACTCATGAAGCACATGTCGCACAGACTCATCCAGTTCTTGCGCATGATTACAATGCAGGACAATCACTTTATTAAAGCGGGTATTTTTTAATATTGAAAGTAATCCCTGATCAATTCGCTCGGGAAAAACCACGGGAATTCGGGTATGGATACGTAACGTATGCAGATGTGGAATTTCTTCCAATTGTTTTATTAATTCAGCTAAAACCAAATCAGATGCCAACAGAGGATCACCTCCACTCAAAATGACTTCGGTAATGCTGGAATCTTGGGCAATGTAATCACAAATTGCTTTTAACCCATTCCGGCCAGGGTTATTCTCTTGATAGGGGAAATGTCTGCGGAAACAATAACGACAATTTACAGCACAAACACCCGTTAAGGTTAATAAAACCCGACCGTAATATTTATGCATTAATCCACGAATTGGGGTATTGTCATGCTCTTCTAAAGGATCAAGACCGTACTCTTCACTGACTTGTAATTCATTTTCAGTAGCTAAAACTTGGAGTAATAAAGGATCACGGGGATTTCCTTTTTGCATACGCTGCGCGAATCCCAGAGGCACACGACTAGGAAATTGCTTTTCAGCATGTAAATTCCCAGTAGATAAGGGCAGCTCTAAAAATTCTAATAATTCATTAACTGAAGCAAAACCTTGCGCCAATTTTTTTTGCCAACTTAAAGAGGTATCTCGCATTAATTACACAGACTTGATAAACTGTGCGAACTTTAACTAAAACCAAACAAAATCTCAACTCTGGAGTACTAATGGCAATTTATAGCACCAATGAATTTAAAAATGGCTTGAAAGTAATGGTTGATGACGCCCCATGTACCATTCTCGATTGTGAGTTTGTAAAACCCGGAAAAGGACAAGCTTTTACTCGCATTAAAATCCGCAACTTAAAAACAGGTCGTGTTGTGGAGCGTACATTCAAATCGGGAGACACATTACCTTCAGCTGATGTTGCCGATGTGGAAATGCAATATTTGTATAATGATGGGGAACAATGGCACTTTATGGTTCCTGATAATTTTGAACAATATGCTTTAGGTAAAGAAGTACTTGCTGATGCAGAACAATGGTTAAAAGAACAGGATATTTGCATTATAACGCTCTGGAATAATGAGCCCATACAAGTCACGCCACCAAACTTTGTGATTTTGGAAATTACGGAAACAGATCCTGGATTAAAAGGCGATACTTCTGGAGGCGGTGGAAAGCCAGCCACCTTAGAAACAGGAGCCGTAGTTCGTGTGCCCTTATTCGTACAAACTGGTGAACTAATTAAAGTAGATACCCGTAAAGGCGAATACGTATCTCGTGCCAAAGAATAATATAACTTCCTCACATTTTGAGGAAGTTCAACTTTAAGTTGATTGAGCGAACACCAGAAGCTGTTGGCAATTCGCAAGATTGAGCTAATGGTGAGATTTTAGAGTATAGAAACACAGAAAATCTCGCCATTTGACCAAGACAGTAGAATTATCAGTTAATAAACCTGATAAGAGTCATACATTCCCCAGTAACCTACATCTCCCAAATCGTCATAACCATAATAATAAGCATCATTATCATTGTAATAATCAATATCCCAGTAAGGACTGGTATGATAATATCCAACGGAATATGCGTATGCAGGAGTATAGGTGGGAGTATAGTAAACTCGTTCCGTAACACAGCCAGCTACCAAAAGCATAGAACTGACCATGATTAAAGCAAGAATCAATCTGTTCATAATCCCTTCCTATTTATTGATACTTTAAATCCTAAAAATTACCACCGATGCCAATAGTGCCAATGATGCCATCTATGCCAATGGTGCCACCTATGCCAACGATGCCATCTATGCCAATAGGCATATTTTGCACCTGCGGCAGGTAAATTATTATTTGCGACTACCGAGGCATCTGTTCTTTGTGCTGGATTTTCAAGGGCGGAGGGTAGAGCCGAAGCAGAAGCAGGCAACGCGGATAAAAAAAGAGGGGCACTTAAGACTACAGAAATAATTAGTTTTCTCATAATAGCCTCCAGACTCTTATTCACAAATCTAATTATGGTAGCTTAAGTATAAGACAAGAACATTATTTAATCAAAATGACTGTTTTTTATTCTAATTTTGATGTGATTATATAGGCGAAACCTTTCCAGATCCTGAGCCTCTTACATGATCCACTTTGTAGGTTTATGTAGAGCTTAAGGCGTCCCACTGACCACATAGGCCTGCACACCACTCTCCAAAACAACCTCCTAACCTGAAGTTATTAAATGGTTCAGCCGGAATAAGTATCACCCATATGTATAAAGGATAGACTACGTAGCTCGCATGTGCACAATTTTTGTGCAAACTTTACTTATTCCTTGTCTCGATATAAATGATTCGCAGAGGCTTGCACTGTGGGCATAATTGTCATTTCTTCGATATCTACATGTTGTGGGCGGGTAATACAATAAACTATCGCATCCGCTATATCTTCGGCCGATAAAGGATGAAAGTCCTCATAAAACGTTTTTGCCTTTTGTTTGTCATTCCATCGCACTTCACTAAACTCAGTTTCGACTGCACCTGGGGCAATTTCCGTAATACGAACTGGTTTACCAAGCATATCCAGTCTCATTGATTTTGAAAGCGCATGCACTGCATGTTTCGTTGCACAATAAACATTACCATTTGGATAACACTCATGTCCTGCTATAGAGCTGATGTTCACTACATGGCCACGACCTCGCTCCAACATTCCGGGAATCAAAGCTCGGCTGACGTATAACAGCCCTTTAATATTGGTATCAATCATAATATCCCAATGCGCTTCAATCCCCTGCTGCAATGGCAACGTATCCAATGCTAATCCTGCATTATTAATGAGTACATCTATAGCTTGCCACTGGTTGGGTAAAGAATTTAATTGTTTTTTTACTTGCTCACGATCACATACATCTAAAGGTAGTACATAGTGTTGTTGACCATAATGTTGACTTAATTCTTTTGCCAAAGCCTCAAGGCGTTCCACACGTCGGGCACAGAGTATCAACCGAGCCCCATATTGTGCACATAAGCGCGCGCACGCTTGACCAATGCCACTTGATGCCCCAGTAACTAAAATAATTTTATTCGTTAAATTATTCATCTCTTGTCCCTCAATGTTTCTTGTTTATTACTTAATTTAGGATCTGCTGACTATCGCTAGATTGAGCCAATGTGGTTTGATTTTAGAGTACTGAAACACAGCAAACAACCCCACATGTTAGTTAATTCGTTGACAAAAAAACTCAATAAACGTGGGCTACCTTTGCTGCAATAGCTTCATCACGTCATCATCTGTAGTTTGTGAAAAATTATTGTACCATAACCCTACCGCATGAAAATTAGACGGACGCATTGGACAAATAAACTTATCAACTAAAGCAGCAATTTCATTACAAGTTGATCGCGGTGCAACTGGGACTGCAACGATAATTTTTGCTGGTTTTTTCTGTTTCAGTGCTGCAATTGCCGCACGCATTGTATAGCCTGTGGCAATGCCATCGTCCACAAGAATTACCGTTTTTTTAGATATTTCAGGAGCAGGTCTCTTGCCACGATAAACCAGCTCACGCCGTGATAACTCTTCTTGCTCTGATTTTTGAATTGTAGCAATCGCATCTTTTTGTATGTGCAGCCTCTTGACTACCTCTTCATTAAATACAACGACGCCTCCAGAAGCGATAGCTCCCATAGCGAACTCTTCATGTCCAGGAACACCGAGTTTACGTACAATAAAAATATCGAGCGGGAGCGATAGCTTCTTCGTTACTTCATAAGCTACAGGCACACCACCTCGCGGTAATGCCAATACAATCACATCCGGTTTGTTCGCATAATCCTTAAGCGAGTCCGCTAGAACACGGCCGGCTTGATTTCGATCAACGTAATTCATGCCATATTCTCCAATACGCTCCATCACCCTGAAGTTTAGTTCATACTTCTTGAGGTCGCACAATATGCTCATGAAAGACTAGACATAATCAGCCTTAATGCCTTTTCTCCTCCTCATAATCCATACTGTCATCTTTTGAACTATATTTATGACACTGTGCTATATTTTAACAATTAGCTGTTCTCAAGGAGGAAATAGCAATGAATGTGACCGAAAAGATCCTCAAGGCCCATCTTCTTGAAGGTAAAATGGAGCCAGGGAAAGAAATCGCCTTAAAAATTGATCAAACACTGTGTCAAGATGCAACCGGAACCCTGGTCATGCTCGAATTAGAAGCCATAAAACTTGAACGTACACAAGCAGAGATTTCCGTTCAATATGTCGATCATAATCTGATTCAAGAAGACAATAAAAATCCTGACGACCACCTTTTCCTTGCCAGTGCAGCCCGACGATTTGGTTTTTATTTTAGCCGACCAGGAAATGGCATCAGTCATGCCGTACACATGCAAAATTTTGGCAAACCGGGTAAAACATTAACCGGCTCAGACAGTCACACTTGTGCTGCGGGCTCTCTAGGAATGATTGCCATTGGTTCTGGTGGCCTGGAAGTGGCAATGGCCATAGCAGGTTACCCTCTGTATATCAAAATGCCTAAAGTGATGGGTATTCATTTAATTGGGGCATTACCCAAATGGGTCAGTGCAAAAGATGTGATTCTAGAAATGCTGCGTCGTTATGATGTAAAAGGTGGAGTGGGTTACATCCTTGAGTATTATGGAGAAGGCTTAAAGCACTTAAGTGCTATGGACAGACACGTAATTGCCAATATGGGTGCTGAATTAGGCGCTACCACGACCGTATTTCCTTCAGATGAAATCACTAAAGAATTCTTGCACAGCGAAGGTCGCGAACAAGACTGGCTGGAATTAAAAGCAGACAAAAATGCATCCTATGATGAACATGTAGAAATCAACTTATCGAAACTGGTACCACTCATTGCCAAACCCACCAGTCCAGGCAATGTAGTTCCAGTTGCAGAAATAGCAGGACAAGAAGTGTATCAGACCTACATTGGCTCTTCTGCCAATCCAGGGTATCGTGATTTTGCAGTTGCCGCTGAAATGGTAAAAGGCCGAACCATCCATCCTAATGTATCATTTGATATTAATCCAACTTCTCGTACCACCTTAGAGGAATTGGTGCGTGATGGACATTTAGGAAGTCTTATTCATTCTGGTGCTCGTATTCATCAGGCAGGATGTAATGGATGCATTGGGATGGGACAAGCTCCTGCGACAGAAAAAAATAGCTTACGTACCGTACCAAGAAATTTTCCTGGACGCTCAGGAACTGAAGAAGATAAAGTTTTTCTGTGCAGCCCAGAAACTGCCGCGGCATCAGCATTAACCGGGGTAATTACCGATCCTAGAACATTAGAAATGCCTTATCCTGAAATCAAAGCGCCTAAGCAAAGGATATTAAACCACGCCTGCTTCGAAGCTCCTTTACCCTTAGAAGAAGCAAAAAAAATAAAATTAGTCAAAGGTCCGAATATAGTCAGCTTGCCTGAATTTGAGCCCTTGCCACATTCTTTGAGCATACCAGTTTTACTTAAGGTAGAAGATAATATTTCTACCGATGAAATTTCTCCAGCCGGCGCTAAGGTTCTTCCTTATCGCAGCAATATTCCTAAAATTAGTGAATTTACCTTCGGTCACGTCGATCCAGATTATGCAGAGCGTACTAAAAAGCATAAACAAGGCCATGTGATCATAGGTGGAGAAAATTATGGTCAAGGCTCAAGTCGAGAGCATGCTGCATTGGCTCCTCGTTATCTCGGTTTACGGATAGTTATCGCCAAAAGTTTTGCCCGCATTCATTGGCAAAATCTGATCAATTTCGGCATTTTGCCCTTAGTTTTTAAAAATCCTAAGGATTACGATGCCATCCACTTAGATGATGTCGTTGAAGTCAAAAACTTACCTGACATTCTGGAGAAAGAATCTTTTAAAATAAAAATAAATAATAAGGATGTGGAGGTAGAACAAACTCTATCCAAACGTCAAATCGAATTGCTTATTGAGGGTGGGTTAATTAATTGGGTGAAAAAAGATTTGCAAAAGAAACACAAAAGTAAATAAACCTCTTTTGATCCTGGATCAACCTGGTGCAGGATGTTGCCATCGCCATCCCCACTAAAATTTGCTTTTGCTATGATAAAAACAATTATGCAAACTGTGTAACAACCATCTTGAGGCCATGCTATTGCACTTTTGTAGCCCGGATTAGCATAATCCGGGCACTGCGTACCCAATAAACTCAACAGTTGGTATAGCACAAATTTAACAGTTCACACCAATTAATTAAAAATCCAATTTGGGCCCTAAAGGAACGATTTGTGTTGGGTTTATGGTTTTATGACTAAAATAATAATGTTGCTTAATATGTAATAAATTTACCGTTTCACGCACCCCAGGATGATGATACAGTCGCTCCAAATAAGGTTGGAGTCCTGCATAATCACCAATTCGTTGTTGATTTGTTTTGAAATGACCGTAATATACGGCATCAAAACGAATTAACGTTGTAAAAAAGCGCCAATCAGCCTCAGTTAACTGCGCTCCCAGCAAATATTTTTGCTTGCGTAAGCGCATATCTAACTCATCAAGCAAGAGAAATAATGCAACATAGGCCTCTTCATAGGCCTGTTGTGTTGTCGCAAAGCCACAACGATAAACCCCATTATTAATTGCATTATAAATTTGCCCATTCAATGCATCAATTTCGGGACGTAATGATTCTGGATAAAAATCTTGATTATCTCCAGTCAAATGATTAAATGCCTGATTAAACTGACGAATAATTTCCGCTGATTCATTATTAACAATTGTTTTTTCTTTTTTATCCCATAACACAGGTACGGTTACTCTGCCCGTGTATTTGCTGTCTGCCTGTACATAAAGCTCATATAAATAATTCAATCCATAAAGCACATCACCCGTGGCTCCCATCTCTTTTTTAAATGTCCACCCCTTTTCAAGCATATGTGGATGCACGATAGAGACATCAATAAAATCTTCCAGTTTCTTGAGTTTTCTGAAGATCAAAGTCCGATGTGCCCATGGACAAGCCAGGGATACGTACAAATGATAACGTCCCTTTTCAGCAGGAAATCGTGCCTGAGCATCTTGACTAATTGCAGCATGAAAATGAGTCGGTTCGCGTTTGAATTCACCGCCCGTTTTCGCAGTGTCATACCAAACATCATGCCATTGACCATCGACTAAAAGTCCCATGATTTTTTTTCCTTATACATTATTTTCAGAAAATATAGCAAAATAATGGGCTCTGTTGTTTTATTTTAATTTTTAATTTCATGCTATGATGCATTACCCCTATCATTTTTTAATCTATTAATGAATAGAAAAATAATTTGTGTCGGTGGCATCACTATTGATAGAAAACTCACATCGAAGCATCCACTGCAATTAAGAACGTCCAACCCAGTTTCATCGATCTCAACATTTGGTGGCGTGGCACATAATGTCGCTAAAAATCTGGCGTTGTTGACAGATAACGTGCATCTTTGCAGTGTTGTAGGTCAAGATAACCATGGACTGGAGGCCCTGGCCAATTTAAAACGCCTAAATATCCACATCCAGAATATTCTTACCCTGCATAATCAACCTACAGCTCATTATGATGTCATTCTTGATAATGAAGGAGAGTTGTTCCTGGCTTTAGCGGATATGGACATTTTCGATCATGTTCCTTTTAGCCAGTTCACTCAATCCTGGCATGAATGGAATAATGACGACCTTGTTTTTTTAGACAGCAACTTACCACAAACAATCATCGAGTATGCAATTCACATGGCACGTACTCAAAATATTAAGATATGTATTGATCCGGTTTCAGTAAGCAAGGCCCAAAAACTCCCGCCTTGTCTGGAACATATTTTTTTACTGAAACCCGACCGTTTCGAAGCGGAAGCATTGACTGATATGCGTATTCATTCAGTATCTGATTGCATCAAAGCAGGTAAATTATTGCTGGATAAAGGGGTTAAAAACTGCATTATCAGTTTGGGTAAAGCCGGTTATGTACTTATTAATGAACGCATACAACAACATTTCCCGGCGTTTTCTATCAACCCGATAGTTGATGTCAGTGGCGCAGGCGATGCATTTATTGCTGGTATTCTTTATGAATTAAAACACAACGCCCCTATAATTGACGCCTGTCAAACAGGAGCCGCGATGGCAGCTTTAACCATACAATCTAGCCATACAGTAAATGAACACATTAATCATGGCCTACTAAAAAAAATTCAATTATCACCTACAGAAAGAGAACTCGATCATGCAACAGTTTTTTGATTATTCCCCAGAAGTACAATCAGCCCTTGAGCATCAAAAGCCAATATTAGCATTAGAATCCACCATCATTTCTCATGGCATGCCCTACCCGGATAATTTTGAAACAGCACGGGCAGTCGAGCAAATTGTGCGTGACCAAAATGTAACGCCAGCAACCATTGCGGTGATTGAGGGGAAAATAAAAATTGGTTTAACCGCAGATGAATTACAACAATTTGCATGCAATAAAAATGTGTTGAAAGCCAGTCGACGCGATTTACCGTTCATAATAGCCAACAAACATTCTGCGGGAACTACGGTTGCTGCAACCTTATTTTGTGCAGCGAAGGCCGGGATTAAATTATTTGCTACGGGCGGAATTGGTGGCGTTCATCGTGGTGATGCACAGGATGTTTCCGCTGATTTAATTGAGATTTCAAGAACACCGATCGCGGTCATTTGTGCAGGAGCCAAAGCAATTCTTGACCTGCCACGAACCTTAGAGTTTTTAGAAACTATGAGCGTGCCTGTCATTGGTTATCGCACGAAGGTGTTACCTGCTTTTTATACTGATGCAACCCATTATCAGTTGCCGATCTGGGCAGATGATATACCAACCCTTGCCAATATATTAACCGCTCATTGGGAGATAGGTATGTCTTCAGGTGTCTTAATCACTAATCCCATTCCTACAGAATTTAATATTCCCATGGAAATAATTGAACCCGTGATCAGGAATGCCATACAAAAAGCAGAACAAAATAATATTTCTGGAAAAGCATTAACCCCTTTTCTACTATCAGAAGTAACGCAACTGACCCAAGGAAAAAGTTTACTTGCCAATATCGCTTTAATTAAAAATAATGCCCGCTTAGGTGCTGAACTTGCTCGTGCTATTTCTTATTGACGTGTGTGGGGGGTAGAACCAACCAGGCAACCCGAGAATCAGTTTCACCGACCAACAGAGTTCGTGCCTCACGCACCAACCCTGCGAAAAGCGCGCGAGTAAGTTCAAGTGATAGTCAAAGATCGGTTTTCTGCCCGACGTATCCTCCTGTACTTGCACCGATGGTGTGTGTGGTGGACAAGAACAATGACCAACTGGTTATATCACGACGTCCTATTATGATTTTGGGATGAGCACACAGGCTATTATGCCTTGCGACTCCTTCAGCACCATGCAAAGCGAGCTCTGGTAATTAAGGACCAGGAACCGAGCGCGGCTGTTCCCCAACAATCAGTAAGGACTTCAGCTGGGCTTCTAGCAAGATAAAATCTTCTGTTCTTGTTTTACATAACGCCGTCATGGCGGCTAAATCTGTGCCGGCTAACCCGCTGCGCTCCATGCCCCAGGGGGCCCACCCCGCCGCGCCGGCCTTATATATAGCCAAATCAAAACCCAACCTAGAGTTTGCATCGCACCAAGGCTCCCAAGCCTTAGATAGCCAATTATAAAACTGGCGCAAGCCTCTCGCAGGTGTGGGGCGCGCAACGAATGTTGGTACAGGCTCAAAAGGTGTATTCGAACAATACTCATCAACTACGTGCATAGGTGCCATCCGCTGCGCCCCACCAACACCTGTACGCCACTGCAGGTCAGCAGCATCCCAATTTTTAGTTGCAAGATTAGCTCCAAGAGCATTTTGAGCATTTGCTTGTTTTTGCAATGCGTCAATAATGGCGAAATCATAATGAGACTCTATTTTATTCATTTCATTGAGTTGGTACCTCACTCCTTTAGTCTTCACATTCTCATATTGGTGGAGCAACTCCAGAACAATAGCTTGACCTTCTTCAGTCAATTGCCCCTTCTCATCTTTAGGTAAACAGGCCAACATATCAGTCCACAGGTGTTTGTCTAAAGCCCATAGCGCATATTCAAAGCCACTAATGCAATCAAATGCACGGCCTGAGTAATCTTTTACGTTATCTCTTTGAATAAGCAGTCGAATATCTTGTCGCAACATCGTTTGTATTTGCCCATGCTCACCCTGTACGACATGACCTAAGAATGTCCTTAAAGGCTGACGTTGTGAAAGAGGCAATGGAGAAAGCTTCGATAGGGCATGAGTAGTTCTTGAGGTTCTCGCAAGATGAGATGAGTCGCTAGAATTGAGGTACTTGTCAACAACCCGATTAAGCACCTTGGGTAAATTATCAAAAAACTTAGCTTTCATTACCCCGCCTTAAAACGCATAAAACAAATCAACTTGAAAAAAAATTATACATTTATGGAGCGCAAATGTAAATGCAAAATAAACTTTATTTGACCTATTTGGTTAAAAAATATTCTTTAATGAGGTTTTTTAGTCAGCCATAATTTATGACCAAAAAATTTCTTGATACAATTGATACAATTAATTAACAAGCTCTTAATTTATGACACAGATCCTTTAGCCATATAAGCACCAATTGTGTCACCGGTGCGCTCTTTGGCTACTAAAGAACCCGATTCAGAGACGGAATAACTCATATCAAGAGGATTACAAATCATTGCACGAACCAACCTGGAGCCCATTCCAGGCATCCCTGCATGCATCACTTTTTTATTATCAATAAGCAATACATCCCCTTTTTTCCACAAACAAGACGAATAATAATTACGCATGGACTGGGCGAGCTCTTTCACTTCTTTGGCGTTAAAACAACTTCCTACTTTCACTGTATTCGCTGAAAAGCGCTTCGCTTTTCTGCTTGCTTTAAAATTAGATAGTTTGGTACGCAAAATGTTATATGAATTCTTTGGTGAGTTAAAAAAAGAAATAAACATAATCGCGAGTTTCTCTATCGAATTAAAAATTGGCGTGGGTAATTTCCAAAAAAAACGATGCCAAAACCAAGTCTTCCCCTTATAGTCGTTCATAAAGCATTTTCTTAGTTCATAGTTTAATGTGGGAAGTTCAAACATATTGATTTGCAATGCTTTCTCTTTAGTTTTTGGATGCTCTAAGACACTTGGTTTATACATTAAAACAAACCGATCTTCACCCTCACCGATTATAGGAAGCTTAAAGTGACTACATATTTTGTCTACTGCAGATTGGGTGATCTGATAGCGGTCTGCAATTTCGGCAAGAGACCATTTACAGACAAAAAAGGAATTTTTTTCTAGTTTCTGCTGCAGTTCATCCTGCAAATGGTTGTAAATTTTTTGTGTATTAATTAAACCTGTTTCCCCACCTAATTCTGATGGTTGAAAACAACAAAAACAAAGATAACTGGGAACATCGGTGGAATAATAATTTTCAGTATGAAACCCACCAAGATAAAGTGTTCCTCCAGTTTTATAAACTGAATTGGTATGTAAAACGTACTTGAGATCATCGACATGAACCCGGCCATTTTCAGACATAAACGCTTCGCTAATGCCGCGAAACTCGGGAATACTTAGAATAATCTGCTCAAATTGCTTATCAGTCTCAATATTAAAACCTCTTAATAGCACAGCACCATAACGGGCTATATCATCAAGAATGTGATGAGAGTTGGAAGCAAGAAATTGTTGCAGGAAACTAAAATCCGAAGAGCCATTAGCTTCGATCACCAGTGGCATTTCATTTTCTTCGGATAAGATAAGTCGTTCATCCTGGCGGAGAAATCGTGTGACCACACCTTGATATTCCTTATGCATGCCCCAAAACGTCCTTATTAAATTGCCATAAAAAACTATACCATAAAAAATGAATGTAGGCTCAATAGAGCAAGTTGATGACGTTAATTATACACCTAAACTCGTTTGTGTTTCCTCAAATGCTGAAATAGTCAATTTATACTCATGTTGCATGTAAAAATCGGGCCACGCTTTAATAAACTGTAGTAAGTTTATATTATTCACCAAAGGCTTATCTCTAATATTTTGATTGGTCATTGGATCTGGAATAGGAAAGGTATTACTCATGGTGGGCAGATTCACTTGTTTACTGTTTATCCATTTCGTTATAGAACTCTTTTCAAATGAATGGCCACTAGGACTTAAAACAGGCTCATTCATGACATTAAATAATATCGGATCTCTGATATCTTCTTCTACTTTCTGTAATTTTGCCCAATACTCTTCGGGACTTAAAGACGTTGCGGAGACGTAATTAATAATGGTTTTGAGTCTGGTATTGGGATAAAAGTCCGTTCCCTCTTCCAAACCAGGGTATCTTTCCAATAAATTAGCACGTTCATAACTTATACCATCTTGTACCCAGGTAACGGGATCTTTCATCACTTTCATTTGCCCTGACTTTATTGTTGTCAATGGGCAAGAAAGTGCGATAAGCATACCTTCTGGCAAATCGACTGTTGTAGACTCCAGTTCTGGGCCAGATGAATCGCCTTTGCGAATGTATGCGTCCGTAATGTAGGCGGTATAACCTATAGATGTTGTTTCTTGTCCCTTTTTGGGATTAACTCTATTTTCTACTTCATAACCATTTTCAGATAAAACTTTTAGTAATCCAGGCAGATGAGGTTGTGTATTCTCCTCAGTCATGTGGATAATTCCACCCGCTGCATCGGCAATATCAAAAAATGTTTCACTTTGTGGGTTCGCATTATTAACAATCCATCCTTGAGCATTGGATAGCATATAACGCTGAGGCATATTTACCTGCCATTGAGCACTCTCTTTATCCCAGCTAATAGATTGAACAGTGAGCAATCCCTTTACCTGACTGTCTCGTATCAACCATAACTTACCACCGTTTTCTTGCAACTGAGTGATTTTTAAGGAGGAGGCTTTCGATTGCTGGCTTAACCATTCTGCCTTAGCCAAAAGAATAAGATTGGTTTCATCTTGCCCTCTTTTACCGTAGATAAAAATATTCGCATCATCAGTGTCTTCTATCTTCAGCCGCATTTTTTCTCCTCAGGTGAAACAATGTGTATGGAGCAATAAAATTCCCATGTATGAGGAAGATCTTTTTGCCATTAAGAACAGTACAATTCATCGTGTATAGAACATCATTTCTCTTCATTGACTCGAGTCATAAAGTTTAAGTGTAGACAATGTGTATTTATTTACAAAGTCGACTTGGCTGGCTCATGCTGATGTGACTCAGCTTCCTTTTCTGGAGAAGCTGTTTTTCCTTGCCACCAATATTGCAGGCGTTGGAAACCATGAAGTGCTGCTTTATATAAGTCTGGAAGAATGGATACAATCGCATCAAGAAAATCTGTAGCGCCACCTTTATTAAAGCCATAAATACAACGACTAAATTCAGCACCCTTTTTACTTAGCGCAATCGTCTCGTCTTGTTTGGCATCTGGTTTTGAGAAAAATCCTAGTTGAAATTGAAACTTTTTTTCATAATCATGTAATTCTTGAGTAAATACTTTCTCAATATCATCTGCAATCAAATGTCGTACTTGAGTTTCAGTAAGAACTGGATAAAGCACCGCCATCATATCACGTATTGCTTTATTCTTTGTGAGATTAGGAATAGTGTCTTTGCGACTCTCAGTACCTTCTCCAAGACTCCAATTACAAGCACCGACTAAAAGTTTTAATGACTCATAATACTCAGTATATGCATTACCCCGTTGATTGATAAAGTACGCGGTAGCTGCCCAGCCTATCCAACCTAAAAAGCCAATGACTGGCAGAAAAGACAAAGCAGTGGCTGTAACACCAAAAATAACACTTCCTGCAATTTTTTTATCAATACTTTTTAATTGCATGGATTTTTCTTGAACCTGTGCCGTGCATTGAGTTAAAAAATTGATATATTCCTGTTTGCTTGTGCGAAAATTTTGTCCGTCTTTGACGGTAATCGCAAGCTTGTTGCCATCAGCTGCCTCAGCATTCTTTGCAATAGTAAAGTATCGCATCGATTCCGTTTGCAATGTGTTTAGATCACTATTGATGCCAAGTGGGGGCACAGGTGTAGACAGTTGCTTTTTTATCCCGAGAAGTTCTAATACTGATGACATTTTAGTTTACTCATAATAAAAAGAGGCATTTTAAATTTTCTTTAGCGTAATGACAATAAAGAATGTGCAAAAAAAACTCTTATAAATTATTTTTAATACCAAGGATGATGGTGACGCTCAAAACCCGCATTAGCTTGAGTTGATTAGACGAATTTTAGTTCTTTTTAGCAATTAAGTGTTTAATATCAATAGCTATTTCGCGAATCGTTTGTTCTTTATTGATGTCATTACGAATATCAAGATCAAACTCATCTTCTAAATCAAAGAATAAGTTGACTAAATCCAGAGAACTAGAAACAACCTGGTCAATTGACTGATCCAAATCAATCTCATCAGGTGGAATTTCTTGCGTCCTAGAGATTAAATTAATCATACGATGCTCTACTGTCTGCTCCATAAAAAATCCCTTTTTGATGTTCGCCTGATAATATCACTTATATCGAGTATATAACCAGCCCTCATTCAACTCTATTAATATTTATCCACCTTTAATTCATTGTACAACGCTCTTCGCTTCGTCTCTGTTGTGCCAATTAAAAACCAAATCGTTTAAAGCATTGTGCTCCCAATGATTTCATTGCATCGCATTGAATGATTGTGGTTGTAGCTGCTGCATCATTTGCGATTTGAATGACATAAGCATGACCATTGGAACAGGCAATATTCCAATATGCTGCATCATATCGATCGAGGCCTTGATAAAAAGCGACCACAGGAACACATGTTGCGCCTGCTGCATTGATAATTCCACTTAGTATTTGCGCTTTCTGCTCCGATGTTCTGCTTAACAAGATATCATTGGCTACATTGGCATAATTACAGGAAGTAAATACCAACAAGAAAAGCATCATCATAGGCTTACGCATCATGCATCCTTAAAAAAATGGAGTTGCATCCCCACAAAAAAATTTTGGTCTATATGATTTTATTCTAGAAGATGGAATGAATTTCTCCATTTCAATGTGTCAAGTTGATAAGCAAAATAGGATGATTTTTACTGATGGCATATGGGAACGACCATAAGGCTCATTCCCAGCCACAAATCAGGCGGAGCTGAGAATTAGCGTTCATCACAGACTGTATAATATCCATGACGAAAAGGATTACTGCGCGATCTAAACTTATAATCACGGCAACGTTGTCCGCGATCATCCGTATATCGTCTGTCCAAACGAAATGAAAAGTCACCGAAATTCATATCTTGGCGCCATTCTCGTTCTTGACGCGCCCTATCTTCTGCATCCATGTCTTTAAAAAATTTACTGAGTTTACTGGCATGCCCTACTGAGAAAAAAGAGGCAAGAAGTAGAAGTGCGATTATTTTTTTCATAACCAGGCCTTAAAAAACACAAGAAGGACGTTATTAAACCATAATTATCTTAAATAAACAAAAAATTAAAGGAACGATAAAGAACGTGTATACTAGAAAACATTTATCAGACCTCTTCGAAACCCAAAGAGACACAATTGGCCTCTGTAATAGCGTTTCGAAAGAAGCCTATTAAATTATAAGGACTTCTATATGCCAGGACAGCCATTTAAAATAACCATACCACTCACATTGCTCAGCATAATACTGTATCTTGGGTTGCTTTCTTTTATCCAATACCCTTTGACTACCATATTGAAACCCATCCCCATTGCATTACTTATGCTTTTTACATTACAAGTCAACTGCAGCAAACAAGTAAAAACCTTATTACTCTTTGCCTTGGGATTTTCACTTCTTGGTGATGTTTTTTTAACCTTACCAATAAAAATAGCATTGCACGTGGGAATTTTGGCGTTTATGGCAACGCACTGTACCTACATCTGGTTATTTTTAAAAAACATATGCTTTCGCGGCAAGAACTTACTTTCTTTTTTACCTATCTTAGTATTTGTCTTAGTCAGTTTCTACTTCTTATCCCCCTATTTGGGCGAAATGGAAAAACCAGTCGCAGTCTATCTCTGCCTACTTACTTTAATGGTATTTTGCGCGTTTCAAGTAAAGCAACAATCGCTGCTAACGCGGATCGGAGCATGTCTCTTTTTGTTGTCTGACTTTGTTTTGTCTTTAAACTTATTTGTTTTAGCAAACAATACACCAACAGCCGTGCTAATTATGTTTCTTTATTACACTGCTCAGTTTTTATTAGTAGTCAGTATCACTCAGACTAAAGAAAAGATTCTTCTCGAATTACACAGCTTATTTCGTGGTTTAAAACTGGCGTAACTATATAGCATCGCCATTAAAATTGAGACAAGCGCAAGAGAGAGTATATGTAGTACATGATTGAAGCCGAGTAAACTTGCAACAAGGCATACACCCTTGTGGGTAACACCATAGGTTTAAGTAACAAGGAGAAATAATTTCAGAAAATGTAATAATAAAGTAATCAAAATAACAATCAGAATGTTGGCCATCAAGCCAACCTTATTTTTTCCTAAAATAAGGGAAAAAACATATCTTGCCAGTGCAGTCATAAAAAATAGAAGCAAATAGGTGGCAAATATTGAGAAGAATGCCCAATACAGACACTCTTGGTTAATGTAAAAAGGCACAAATTGCATCGTGAAGCCTGCGCCTTTTTTATAGCATAAACTAAAAAAATAATGCCAATCATAGATAACTAAAACAATTATTGCGTACAAGCGAAGAAAATTTATAGTGTATAACATAGTGAATACTCTGGCGTTACAGGTTACTTACTCTCAAATGTCATCAACGTGTTTTCATACACTATTTCATCATGATGTGGCACCCTATTGTCTTTATAAATTAAGGGGGGCTCGTCATTGTCAGAAAATGAGTAATCCTGCGTTATAAAATGCTCGAAAGCATAAGGTATGCCCTCACCAAGCAATGGTGATGGTTTATCTATAATATGAAAATGTAAATGCGGTGCATCAGAATTACCAGAATTTCCTAGTTTACCAATGATCTGACCTTTACTTACTCTATCTCCTTTATGTACCTTAACACTATTAGGTATCAAATGCGCATAGAATGCATATTTGTGATTTCCAAGATCAATAATGACATAATTACCCGCTATATTGCTTAAGGTAATTGGATAATCACGTCCTAAGGGGGCATTATCGGGAATACCATCCAGCACCTCGACTACCTTGCCGTCGGCAACAGCATAAAGAGGAGCATCGTAACTATAATAATTTTCATTTTTATTGGGGTTGTCTTTGTAATAATTTCCGTCTGCCCCAAATTGCATAAAATCAATCGCATAACGTTCAGGGTAATGGGTAATACCATGAGCAGTGACATGAGCCAGTCGATGTTTCGAGGTATTCGATGGACCATTGATTGCCATCCAATGCTCGCCTTTTAAAGGTGAGCCCATGAGTAATGGTTCATCCCGGTTAATACCAGTAGGTGCTGCAGCAAGAGTAAACCAATCTGCTCTTCCAGATTCTTCTTGTGACTTAAGATAAAACCGATGCATGATTGTTCTGGGGAGTTCTCTACCCTGATTCAACTCAATTGAGAGATATATGACATGGCGAATTCCCGGATGTGCGATTAACTCCTCATTGTTATTCATTTCTTTTGCTGCAAAAGAATGCAACATTTTTTTTAACTGCTCATGATCAAAAGAACTGATAGGATGATTAGGATTTTTGCCATCAAAAATCTCGACCTTTTCTAAAGAAAACAGGTGTTGACCTATATTCGAAAGAAAAATCTCATAAGTTAAATAACGTTTTCCATTAATAACAATTGGTGCAGGCTTGTGGAGTACCTGTGCTTCCATCTGGAAATAAACCAAGTCATCGTCATTTGCGTTCAGGTGACTTTGAGTTGCTTGTGCCAATAGTGGCATTGCGAAGAATATGAACAGCGCGAAAAAACATTTACATTTATTCAATTGACGGCACCTCAAGTGTTCAATATTTCCACATTATGACACAAATTAATTTGCTTCGAAAACGTCTCATCTTAATAATGAATTTTTTATTCATACGCTTAAAATTTTGCCATCCCGATTGGCAAGCGTAGGTTGGAAGCCCAGCGTTTTGCTGAATTAATTCTTGTAGCCCAATTAGCCCATGTACTTTGGTGCATTGTTACATGCTGGGCTTAACAGCCCAGCCTACCGAATCGCCTAACACATACCATCTCGGACGACGCTCAAGATGCATACTCGATTCGCCACACCGCCACATGCATTTATCCTATTTTTTTATAGGAATCATGACCAATAAAACGGGCTCCAGGACCTTCATGAGTAATGTCGCTTGCTTGTTTGTTCAGTATGGAAATTGCATCAATAGCGTGTAGATTTTTATCGAGGTGACCACTAACACTCAATACAGACTCGCACATTGGGTAAACAACACTGAAAGAAAGTACATTACCAACCATATAACCTGTAATCGGTCTTTTTTGATTAATTGCCTGTGGACAGGTTTTAGAAGCAACTGCCGTGGTGAAATACCCTTCGATTTTATTATCAGCCAAGAAATTAAGGGTTAAAATTGAACCTCTTTCATTTTTATAAGTAATTTCTTTTGGCGCAGCAACAACCGCGTGGGTAAATAAAGAAGAAAGTGCAATTGTAGCGCAAAAAAACGATTTAAAACTCATTAAGATACTCCTTGCTAATGTTTAAATGCTCAGTGATTTTGATACCGAGTGGTTGTTTAACATGTTACCAGGATAAGGTCAAATGGTATCAATTTCCTGCTGGATAACTTAAGCAACGTGCATTATTAATTCTGATTTAAATCAAGTGACTAACTCTTTTGACACACGGAATTCTTGAGCTTAATATACGTACTTATTGCCTCAGATAGCATATCTGCTGATATTCCCGCAGTATTAAAAAATCTGTACCTGTTCAGGCAATGGCTCAACTTAAGGATGAGTATATGTAGTCGGAGTGAAACTTAGGTCGCAATCTTGCAGACCGGACACTGAGTCTACTCTTAAGTTGACGCCATTCCATGAATGCGTACCAAAGCTCAGGATGGGTTTGAAATGCATAAATTGCTGTTTATTGGGTTGACTTTCTTACTACTAACAGCCTGTGGGAAAGAGAATAAAGCTTTTAGTGGGTATATTGATGTGGACCTCATCTATTTGTCTGCAGACTTTGGTGGACGACTCACTGATCTTGCCATAGTCAGAGGACAACGAGTTAAAACCGATCAATTTCTATTTAGGCTTGAACAAACCAGCGAACTTTACAATGTACAAATAAGCAAGTTAAACAAAAAAGACCTGCTCGCTCAACGACAACAAATTTTGACCCAACTCCAATACAATGACATCAATTACCGCCGTATCGTAGACATGCGCAAACAAAATGCAGCCAGTCAAAATGACCTCGATGCAGCACAAAGAGATTTAAACATTTCCAAAGAACAGCTTACCGATATTGATGCCAAAATTAAAAGTAATCAAATCGATACTGCTGACAAAAAATGGCAGGTAACGCGCAAGGAAAACTTTGCAACGGATAATGGGATTATATTTGATACTTATCATACCAAAGGTGAGTTTGTCCAAGCAGCAGCCCCTGTTCTTTCCTTAATTACCAAAAATAATATTAAAGCCGTATTTTTCGTTCCCGAGGAAGAGCTCGAAAACATACGCCTGAATCAACGAATTAAAATCAAGACCGATCACAATGCTGATTTTGCATCGGGTCAAATTTTCTACATCTCCAATATTGCTGAATACACTCCGCCCATCATTTATTCTCGTGAGGAACGTCAGCGTCTTGTATTCCGAGTAGAAGCCAAAATTGACGCCCCCGATCTTGAAAAAATTCACCTCGGCCAACCTGTTACCTTGGAATTGACTGCATGAGTGAGTTTGCAATTGATGTTAAAGACTTAACAAAAAAATTCGCTGAAAAAGTCGCTGTAGATCACATTAACTTACAAGTAGCAAAAGGCAGCATCTTTGGATTCTTAGGTTCAAATGGCAGTGGTAAGACGACCACTATCCGCATGATTTGTGGGCTTTTAACCCCCTCTGATGGAGAGGGAGCCTGTCTTGGATATGATATTCGCAGTCAAAGTGATGAGATAAAAAAACGTACGGGTTATATGCCACAAAAATTTAGTTTTTATGCAGGACTAACGGTTCATGAAAATCTGCGCTTTATTGCCGATATTTTTCAGATAAAAAATTCAGCTAAAGCAATAGAAGACATTATAAAAGATCTCGAACTTGAAGACTATCGCAAGATTCAAGCAGCTAATTTATCAGGAGGATGGAAACAACGCTTAGCCCTAGCATGTAGTTTGGTGCATAAGCCACAATTATTATTTTTAGATGAGCCTACTGCGGGAGTTGATCCCAAAGCGCGTAAAGAGTTTTGGGATTATTTACATAAAATTTCCTCACGTGATAATACAACCATTCTGGTCACAACTCACTATATGGATGAAGCCGAAAAATGTACTGATTTGGCCTACATCAATCTAGGAAAACTATTGTATACAGGCAGTACCCAAAATTTAATTCCCTACTCCAAAGTCAAAACGTACGTATTGGAAGTCGAGAGAAAAGAGCAAACTCCATTAATGGAAAAAATACAGGATACATATCCCAAGCTCTTGGCCTCAATTGTAAATAATGAATTGCGAATTTCATCACGTGATCATCAACCATTGAAGCAACTGACTCAAGAATATAATCACTTTTCATTTAAAGAGGTTACCCCTTCCTTTGAAGAAGTTTTTATTGGACTAATGCGATGAAGTACAAACATTTTATACATGGAATATCCCTTACTCGTCTTATTGGCCTAATACGTAAAGAATTTGTGTTGATCACACGCGATCGCGGTACTATAGCGATGTTAGTCGTCTTACCGATTATGTTGCTGATTCTTTTTGGTTTTGCTATTGAATTTGATCCTAAACATCTTCCCACGACCATTATTAGCTATGATAACTCCCCATTAACTCGAGGATATGTAAGTGCTCTTGAGGCCTCGGGGTATTTTAGAATCATTCATGATGAACAAATGAGTGAACGTAAAAAAAATCAAGATTTCGCTAATGGCAAAATAAGCTTCGCCTTCACCATCCCTCCTAATTTTACACGCAAATATATTCGCAATGAAAATCCACAGTTACTGGTTGAAATCGATGGTTCAGATCCTGGAAGTAGTGCCAGTGCGCTCAGTAATGCACTCCCCATACTGAATCAAACTCTAGATACATTTAACAAACAAGGGCTAAGCTCCCCCAACGCCACTAATACACAGCGAGGTGTCAATCTCACCATTCACCGACTTTATAATGAATCGAATACCAGCTCTTACAATATCGTTCCAGGATTAATTGGGGTACTACTCACGCTTACCATGGTAATGCTTACATCAACGGCCATCACCTCAGAAAAAGAGTCTGGAACCATGGAAATGTTGTTAAGTACGCCATTGAAACCAACAGAAATCATTTTAGGTAAGGTAATACCCTACATTGTTTTAGGTTATTTGCAACTAACCAGTATTTTAATTTTTGGTAAAGTCTTAATTCATATTCCTACCGAAGGAAGTACATTCTTGCTTTATATCGCGTCTGCCCCATTTATTATTGCCAATTTAATGGTGGGGATGATTTTTTCCACGCTGGCACGTACTCCGATGCAAGCAATGCAACTCAGTGTTTTCTACCAATTACCGTCAATGTTTTTGTCAGGCTATATTTTTTCTTTTTATGGCATGCCTACTTGGGCACAAATGATAGGGTACTGCGTACCTATGACGTACTTTATTCGTATTACACGTGGGATTTTATTGAAGGGAAACACGTTTACGCAGATTGTTCCTAATATTTTACCTATTGTATTAATTGCCATTATTTTGATTTTTTTGACGGGAAAAATATTTAAAACAAAGCTCGACTAGGGGTTGTTGACTAAACTATGAAACTAAAAATTATCTTGTTACATCTATTCGCTATTTTGCTTGGAGCTTGTTGCAAAAACTGCGTTATTCCTGAAAAAGTGAATTATCCTAAAAATTCACGTGGCGGCATAAAATACACCGATAATAAAGCGGAGGACTTAAGCCGAGTTGCATGGTGGAAAAAGCTGCAGGATCCAGAACTTAATCAGCTGATTATGCAAGCATTGACCTCTAATGACACAATTAAAAGTTCGTATGCAACGATTGAGCAAGCACAAGCACAACTTAAAGCAGCTCAATTTGCGTGGATCCCAACTCTGGATGCAACAGCCACCGGTTTTGCAGGAGGAACCTGGAACTCACATATTACTCCCAGAGGACAATTAGCAAATAATCCCTTTTTCTCGCATCTTTCCAACATCAAATTTAGAGGATACTACTCCGGCTTTACACCAAAATACACGGTGAATATCTTAAATAACATCTATAACGTTAAATCAGCCAAAGCTTCTTTAGCCATGGAGCAAGCACAAGCTCAATCAACAAAATTAGGAATTATCAGCCAAATGAGCGGAGCCTACTTTATGCTCTTAAGCCAGCGCGAACAATTGGCTGTTGAAAAAGAACTGCTTGATGATTTAAGAAAGCAACACCACCTGGAACAAATTCGTTTCAAGAAAGGGGCCAGCAATATCGAAGTACCAATAAACATTGATCAACAACTGGCACAGGAGGAGGCCAGGATTCCGCAAATTGAAAGCGTTATCGCGCAAAGTGAAAATACCATCCGCCTGTTGTTGAATCAAAATCCTGGCCCGATTACCACGCATCGCAGCTTGCTTGCATTGAACTTAAATCAGGTGATCCCTAAATCATTGCCGTCATCGGTTTTAAAAAATCGTCCAGATCTCATGATTGCGTTAAACAATTTAAAAATAGCCCAGGCACAAGTTGGAGTCGCTTATTCGGCTTTTTTTCCAACCATCGCATTAACCAGTTTAATTGGGGGTGCTTCTGTTGATTTAACAAATATTCTAAAATTGAGTACGAATATTTGGGTTGCAGAAGCGGCTGCTTCAACAAAAATTTTCAATGCCAGCACCTATGAAAATATCAAATCAGCGAAGGCTGGATTCAAGGCAACTTATTATGAATACTTAAACACCCTCCACACCGCATTTGCGGATGTAGATGATGCTCTTACCAATGAACAGAAAAACAATTTATCCTATTTGCAAACTCAAAAAGGCTATATGGCAGCACGAAGGGCATATGCGGTTGCATTAGCTCAATATAAGTCAGGAGCAAAAGACTATCGCAATGTGCTCAATGCAAAAATTAATCTTGATCGCAGTAAATTGACGTTAATTCAAGAAAAAGCACAATTACTTGATAGTATTGTGCAAGTGTATAACGAGGTGGCAGGCGGATATGATGTTGCTTAAGGTAGTCAGCGAGGTAGGCTGCTGATAAGCCCAGCGTTTGCTGTGTTAATTCTTATTCTTCAAAATGTCCATTATAAAAACTACCACTGAAATCTCAATTAACAAGTAACTTATCCATGGTGTTCATCCGTCGACATTGTTACATGCTGGGCTTAACAGCCCAGTCTACAGGTAGTTATATATGCCCATCAATAATTATGCTTTTTCGTCAAGAGCCTTTTCAACTACTTTGACCAAACGCCCTGCTTCAGGAGAAGTCGTTGAATAAAAATAATCAATCAGCTCCCCTTTGCGATTAATAAGATATTTATGGAAATTCCATTTTGGTGCTGTGCCAAATCCTAATTTCTGTCTCGCCCACAGATAAAATGGATGTGCATTTTTTCCTGAAACCACTTCTTTAGCAGCCATTGGAAAAGTGACACCATAATTGACTTGGCAAAAACTAGCAATTTCTTGCTCGGTTCCTGGTTCTTGGCCACCGAAATCGTTTGAAGGAACACCCAGTATTACCAAACCGCGATCTTTATACTGTTCATAAAGCTTCTCTAACCGCGCATATTGCGGGGTAAAACCACACTTTGAAGCCGTATTCACAACAATTAAAACCTTGCCTTGAAATGATGAGAGTGGCAATGGCTCATGACCGCGCAATGTATGAAATGCATAATCATAGGCACTATCATTGAGTTTAGATGAATCAGCGGCAGCGATATTAGAAGTCATAATGTAACATCCTAGTAAAAAGGTTAGAAAACGCATGGTTATCCCTTATGTTCTTTGTGAAACTGAATTGCTGGGATGTCTAATCCTCATCCATCATATATGATTGATCGGGCATTGCAAGCAATACCGAATTTCGCACAAATACGGCATGTCACCTAGTTCAAACATACCTCGAAAAATCTGTTAATCGACATTCAGCTGGTGCTTAATTTGTTCTTGGACTTCCTGCATATGCTGTTCATCTTTATAATGGGTGCGTGGCCAAAAAAAACCTTTAAGCCCATCGTGTTTGTTCCTGGGAACAATATGTATATGCAGATGAGGGATACTTTGGCTAACGGTATTATTCATTGCAATAAAACTTCCTGCAGCCCCCATTGCTTTTTCCACAGCCCTGCCTATTCTTTGTGTTAATGAAAAAAGTGGGGATAGCATTGAGTCAGGCAAATCATATAGTGTTTGAATATGCATCTTAGGAGCTAATAAGGTATGCCCCAGAAAAAGTGGACGAGAGTCCAAAAAAGCGATAAAACCCTCGTCTTCAAAAACAATCAATGCTTTTTCCTTTTTTTCTACAATTAAATCAATAACACAGCCAATGGTCATTTTTATATCCCTATTCACCTAATTTATGATTTAAACGATCTGTATTTTACTCATTGCATTATATGTTGCTCCTTTATGTTCTAACAAACTCTCTTTTTCATCCTTAGGATTTTTCTTGAGGAGTTGGCTAAAAAAACCATCCATGCAATGTGCAGAGGATGTAAGTGCACGAGAAGGCTCTTCAGTAACTTGAGCGGCTTCCTCAACAATCTGCGGTGGCTCTTCAGCAATTTCTTCTATTCTTCCCGCATTGATGCGATTGCTCCATCTATAGGCTAATCCGGGAATAGCGATAATAACACCCCCTGTATACCCCGCAGCGATGCCATATATTCCTAACTTCGTTTTAAGTCCAAGAAGAGCGGAGCCAGTGATCCCCAAAGATAATGCAGAAACTGAAATAATAGTTGACCCCTTGAGATCATTCAAAACTCGTAATTGTTGTAACAAATCATAGCGTACCGAATCCAAAATGACTCCAGCCGACATAATGGGTGCCAAATATTTAAGAATATCTTTTACTTGAGCGGGATTATTGCCCATAACCAGCACACCTGGCATCACCGCAAAAAATAAAGGAATAGGAGTGGTATAAAGCAGGGTCGTTAATAATCCATATTTCCCCATACGGTTAGCATTTTCATATTTTTTGGCGCCAATTAGACGATTAAGCTCCTGTGAATTCCCTTGTCCAAACCCTGCTAATAATAAAAAATTAAAGAAGACATACTGATTTAAAGCAGTGATGGCTGCTTGTTCCTTTGTCCCCAAAATCCCCGACAGAACACTTACAGAAAGAGACATTGCCATTTCACTTGCAACCGACAAAGTAATCGAGCCACCTATTTGCAAAAGTTCTTTAAGCTGTGCGAACTGCCCGGAAAATTTTTTAAAAATATTGAAAAATTCGTACTGACTAAAATCTTTATGTTTTGCTAAATAAAGCGCATAAGCTATCGATGTTAAATACGCTTCAATGACATAACCTATAGCAATTCCAGTCCCCCTTAGCCTTGGTACACCTAGACCGCCAAATCCAAGCCAGGCAGAAATTCCTGTTCCTACAGCAAGGTTTGCTAATCCCATAAACATTGCTGGTTTAGCACGTCCAAAGCTAAACATCATTTGTTCCGTAGATATGCGTGTCAATAGCCCTACTACTGCAGGTGAATAAATACGTAAAAAATTCTGTGTAATTTCCGCAACATGGTCATTCTGTCCAAAAACAGTAGTTAATAAAGGTTTAGAAAAAATCATTCCCGCCATAATTGCTGGAGTAAGTACAGCCGACATCAAAAGACCATTCCGGTTGATACCGGCAATATATTCACGTTTTTCCTGCAAGACAACTTCGTTGGTTTCCCCCTGTTCTTCAGCTTCAGTAAGCTCACCAATTTTCTTACTGGCGACCACACTCATAGAAAACAAAGGAGCCATACCAATGACTAAAAGAGTATTGATCATTGTAGAGATTAACGTAGCGGAAGCCACTTCGTCTTCGTTTTCACTGAGCGAGTTAAGTAATAGAACAATTAAAAAAATCTCAAAGCTAAAGGTAAATGAAAGCGCCATAGGAACAGAAAGCGCACTTAGCGATTTGAAAACCTCCCAAAGCCCGTATGAATCATCATCTGTCTCGTCAGAATCAGTAATTGGAGCTATTGACTCATACCCCTCATTTTCTAATGAAACATCTTCTAGCTGATTCTGTTGTTCAGGAGCAACATATGCCTCAACAGCCTTAGAAGTTTCAGGAACATTGATGATTACTTCACCGATTTGTAGCTCTTGAGATGTTGAGTTAATACTTGTTCCTTCTTTTTTTGCATGTCTCGATTTTTCAATTTTTTTTTCCATTACCATTTCCTATAAAAAAACAACTCATTCCAATCAATTCATCTTTTTTTATGTGCAGAGTACAGAAAAATAAACTGCCAACAACCATGATTTACAGATGAATATCTAGACCAACATGCCAATAAATTTTATTGTGTGACAAAAGATTAAGCGAAACTTAGGGGCGTGGATTATATCAATCTTTAAAATCTTTGCATCTGGATTTTTTTTTTGTTCAAATGAATATGGAAGTACCTGATTGAAGATAAGTAAGCACTGCAATATTATTAACTTTTCTAATTCGTGAATTCATAGCGGTGCTTTATTGTCTCAATGATCTACTTTTTTAATAGGTTGGAGGAAAATAAAAATGAAAAAATATTCTCTGCTTTTATTCTTAACCCTTTCTTTTTTTTACTGCCATAGTATTGCAAATGCGTTCACCCTAAAAAGCTCAGCATTTAAAATGAATTCCATGATTCCAGACCAGTTTACATGTAATGGAACAGACCAATCGCCCCCTTTAAGCTGGCAAAACATTCCACCCAATACACAGTCTCTTGCTCTGGTTGTTGATGATCCGGATGCACCTGACGGCACTTGGACACACTGGATTGTGTTTAATATACCACCCACAGTAACCGAGTTGGGCGCTGGAGCTCCCACTCCTCCTGGAGCTGCAAATGCAAAAAACAGTTGGGGTGGCTTAGGATATCGAGGTCCTTGCCCTTCCTTAGGAGCACATAGTTATCATTTCAAATTGTATGCTCTGGATACCGTATTAAATTTGGGTGATGGTACCACTCGTGAAATCGTTTTAGACACAATGACGGGACATGTTATTGGCAGCGCAGAGTTGATTGGACTGTATCAAAACTTTAAAAATAATGCTCCTGCTCAGTGATTACAACGGGACTGATTACTATGTGTAGCGCAGCCGAACTTGGGATTCTGGATACGCCCCGCGCTACACTTTGTGTCCTTATTTTGCACCATTTCCAAACCATTTTTTGTAAATTTTTTCATAGGTTCCATCGGCTTGCATTTCTGCTTGAGCCTGATTAACAGCTTTAACCATGTCCTGATTGGCTTGGTTCATACCAAACCCCAATGGCTGAGGTGCATTGGGGACTGCGGCAAGAATCTTTAATTCAGGATGGTATTGAACATAATAATAAGAAACGGGAAATACCTTCATCACCGCCCCTACCTTGCCGGCCATTAAGTCCTCTATTGCTAGGTTAAAATTTTTAAAAGGATATATTTTTATTCCATGAATTTGTCCCTTTTTTTGCATGAGTTGGGCAATATCAAAATCTGTTGTTGCTGCTTGGACGCCCATAGTAAGATTGCCAAGATCATTAATGTTTTTTACCTGGGGTGTTTTATTTGTATTAATCACGATACTTAGGGTAGTAGTCATATAGGGCTTAGAAAATGCGATGAGTTGTTCACGTTCCTTAGTAATCGTAATCGCCCCCATTATTAGGTCATAATGATTTTCTTTTAACTCATTTATAATTTTTTCCCATTGCGTATTTCTAAACTCAAGATGTACATGCAAGCGTTTGGCAACCTCTCTGATCAAATCCACTTCAAAACCAATTTCCCTTCCATTGTGTAAATATTCAAAAGGCGGATTGGTAAAATAAGTAGCCACAATGAGTGTTCCTGGTTTCAGAGTATGCAATAGCAAATGTTTCTCATTGTCTGCATAGACCAGTCTAATCGTGAGAACAGAAGATAAAAACACCAAAAAACACAGAAATAATGTTTTTACAAATTGCTTTAACATACCTAACTCCTTTTGTACTCATCTAGAGTCTATCTCGCCCGCTATCACTTGGTTTGTGAGGCTTTTTTTGTATAAAAACGAATTAATAAAGGTACAAACCCCAAAAGAATCCCTCCTACTGCAACAATATCGGTCACCAAATCAAATTTAGGAATACTAAATCCTGCGATAAAAACTAAAAATAAGGCACTAAAAGTAGGCCAAATGATATAGCCTAGTAATTCAGCAGTATTTTTCCACAAAGAGCGATGGTACCAAGCACAAGCAAATCCAGTTAAGGAATAATAAAAAGCAACCAAAAGACCAAGCGCATGCACTGAATCTTTAATAATAAGATTTACCGTTGAATAATTAGAGGATAGAAACAAGAGAATCACCCCTAAAAACCAGATAAAAAGAATTGCTATCCATGGCGTATTTCGGGTTTGATGTAAAGTCGCATAACGCGGATGAATTATTTCATCACGTGCCTCAGCAAAAAGAGTTCGCGTAAATTGCACAATGGTGGTCTGCAAGGTACCAATTGTACTGAGCATCACACAAAAAACCGCCAAATAACTCCATGGACGCGGCACTATTTTTTCTGCAACTGCAAAGATTACATTTGTTCCAGCATGCTTTATTTCTGCATCAGAAAGTGCCAAAAGTGTGACAACAGCAAAACTGACATAGATGCATATAATAATCAGTACAGACCAGAAGGCCCCTATTCCTGGCGCGTGTCGCGTATTTTTTGTTTCCTCATTTAAATTAAGGGTAACATCCCAGCCCCAATAAAAAAACACTGCAGTTAATGCACCTGTTGCAAATAAATCGGGCGTAAAGCTGGTAAAAGAAAGCCAAGACCAAGAGAAATGATGAGCAGGAAGATGGCTGAACTTGACCAGCCCCACACCAATAATTGCAAATAGAATAAGCACTTCGAAACCAGTCATCAGAATTTGCAAATAGGCAGTAGGTTTAATTCCCACAATCGCTATTGCTGAAATCATAGTTATCCAGAGTATACTGGTAAATGCAACCCAGCCAGGGCTGTTTACCAAATCAGGTGCGACAAGTAGTAAAGTTGCTGTGGCTGCGGGAATAGAGCCCGAGACCATAAAGACTACTGAAGAAGCTAAAACAGCCCATCCAGTAAAAAAGCCTAAATACACCCCAAAAATTTTGGATATCCATGCATAGGACGCACCAGCATTAACAATGACCTTATTCAGATGAATAAATGCCAGGGAAATACCAAACATGATAAACCCGCAGTACAAAATACTTGCTGGGGCTAAGGTACCCACTGTAACGACAAGTGTAGCGGTTGCTGCAGCAACACTAAAAGCGGGCGCAGATCCTGCTGTTCCCATAACGATGGATTCGCCTATCCCTAAAGAATCCGCAGCAAGCTTCCGTTCGTTCCTCATGTTCATTTTGCCCAAGTTCCTAATGATAAAATTAAGCTATCTTTAAATAAGCATATCAACTTTTAGTGAAATATGTTCTTCGTAAAAAAATTTTGCAAAAAAAATTAGATTTATTAATCTTTGACAAAAAATAAATCAGAACAAATAATTAATCATCAGTTACAAATAAAAACTAATCACTAAATTAACCGAGAAATAAACATGCAAGCAGATCTCTTTTATACAGTAGATAGCACCAGACCTGTCCCTCTTTATTTCATGTCCCCAAAACAGTGGGAGGAACAACGCCCCACATTAACGGCAGTAGAGCATAACTACTTTGAGCAAATGCAATTTAATGGGACACTTGGTGATTGTTGCTTGTTTTATAATGCCGATGGTTTATTAGAAAAAGCATATATAGGCACCGGCGATGATAATCAGGTATTGGCAATGGCACATGCCGCGGAATTATTGCCTGTGAACACGTATCAAGTTCAAGATACATGCACTCAGGAAGCTGTCTTATATTGGGCATTAGCACAATATCGTTTTGAAAAATACAAAAAAAACTCGACTGCTCCTCGAATTTTAGTGGTTGAGCCACAAATGCTTGATGAGGTGCTCCAATTGGCGCAAACGCACTTCTTAGTACGTGATCTAATCAATGAGCCAGCCAGCGACCTGGGGCCTAAAGAAATGGCCGATGCAGTTGCTACATTAGCCCATACATATAATGCTAAATTTGAACAATGGATTGGTAATGAACTGTTACACGATAATTTTCCAGCCATCCACGCCGTTGGCCGTGCAGCCCAGTCAGAACCACGTTTGCTCTCGTTAACCTGGGGTAATGAAGAAAATCCTCGTATTGCTTTGGTGGGTAAGGGCGTTTGTTATGATACAGGAGGCCTGAATATTAAATCAGCTTATGGCATGCGGATAATGAAAAAGGACATGGGCGGGGCAGCACATGTGATAGGCTTAGCTCAGTGGATTATGGCACATAACTTACCTATTCACTTACATCTGCTTATTCCTGCAGTGGAAAACGCCATTGGTCCTAATGCATACAGACCAGGTGATATTTTAGTGATGCGCAATGGCTTAACAGTAGAATTAGACAATACGGATGCCGAAGGACGATTGATTCTAGCCGATGCTTTGGTTAAAGCATGTGAAGGGCAACCCGATCTACTGATTGACTTCGCCACATTAACTTCCTCAGCTCGTGTTTCTGTAGGTACTGAAATGTCAGCATTTTTTACAAATAACGAAGCATTGGCCACAGGCATAATTGATGCATCTCATAAAGCAGTTGATCCGGTATGGCGCTTGCCGCTGTTTACACCTTATGAAAAATTTCTACGCTCTTCGATTGCAGATATGACCAACTGCAGTGATCATCCTTATGCTGGAGCTATTATTGCGTCATTGTTTCTCCAGCGTTACATCACCAAAACAACACCGTGGATACATTTCGACATTATGGCCTGGAGCGAACAAAGCAAACCGGGCAAACCAGAGGGTGGCGAGGTTATGGGGCTACGTGCTGTCATGGAATATTTGTTGCGTGTTTATGGTTAATAATTTTCGTGGATGACAATATTCTAAGCCAGTTTAAATTCCGCCAATGAATAGTAATTTTGCATCCCTTTTTCAGGTCTACTTTCAATCAGATAAATCTTATCTACTGTAATAGGCGGCATAATCGGCACTTTTATCGTTTCTAAAAGCTCATGAGGGATCCTATGTCGAATCAATCGTCCCATAGTTAAATGCCCTCGAAATGGGCGTGACTCAACAGGAACATGCAATGCAATAAGCGCCTTTCCGATTGTCTCAGACAGTGTAGCTAAAGTCGCTTGTGGTTGCACTGACAAAGAAATAACTTTAGGACGATGTGATGAAGGAAACCATTCCAAATGCCCTAATTCGAGTTGAAATACGGGTAGATTTTTTATTGCAGCGCGCACATGTTCTATCACCGGTACTAACTGTTCTTGTGGCAAATCACCTAAAAATTGTAATGTTATATGCATTTTTTCAACATGAGCCCAACGAATATAATCCGAAGAGAGGTTTTTTTGTAAAGAATTTAAACATCTTGATAGTTTAGCTTGTGTTTTACTTGGAACAGTAATTGCAAAAAAAACGCGTATTGACGGCATTATTCCCTCACAAAAGCAGTATGTATTTCATTAAGACGCTGCACCGTAAGAAACATCCTTAAGTATCCTGCATCAAAATAATTGAAGCAGGATATATATACTATAATAGTATCTAAATTGACCAAATAGAATTGAATGTGCACTTAGCGTGAATAAGACTATATGGATAGTGGAGAATTACAATGATTCTTAAGAGCACACAAGAAAAACTCGAATTCCTAGAAGGTTGTCTTTCCCATATTGATCATCTATTCAAGTATGTTAGCAACAAGGTGCCACACATTACGTTGTATAAAAAAAACATCGCAGAAAAAATATTTTCCTGAATAGAAAACTTCCAAGCGCTATAACCATTATGTCAATCTTATTTCCACAATCGAGCCGATTGGCATGGCATTAGGTTATATCATTAGAACAAAATCTGCTGTAGAAGCGTCCATTATCATGAATGCGGTACGCAAACAATTAAGTGAAAAAAAACTTGAAGACTCTATTCGTTATATCGACTCCCAAAGCAGGTCCTCTCAAAACAAAGGCTCATCGACAATTGAAATATGGGATCAAGTTGTAGACATACTTAACACATTAAAAAATAAAAATATTTACTCATTTGGTTCATTCAGTTGCATGAGTTTATTCACAATTAGCCGTGCCAATCACAACAAGATGGGTTATAGATAAACCGTAACCGAGATGCTAGCATTGGCATTTTTGTTCGAGAACAAATGAAATACCGACCCGATATTGATGGGCTCAGAGCGATTGCGATTCTACTGGTCTTAATTTATCACGGAGGACTCTCCTTTTTCCCTGCAGGCTTTATCGGCGTGGATGTATTTTTTGTGATCTCGGGCTTCCTTATCACGGGTATCATTCATCAGTCACTTCAGAACGGTTCTTTTTCTTTTTTAAACTTTTACAATCGAAGATTATGGCGTTTACAACCTGTCTTTGTTTGTTTGCTCCTAGTGACTTCTGCATTAGCATTATTGTTTTTTTTGCCTGATGATTTAATACAATACAGTAGAAGTGCACGCAAAACTTCTTTATTTCTATCTAACTTGTTTTTTGATAAAACGACCACGGGCTATTTTGCACCAGATACCCAGCAGATTCCCTTACTCCATACCTGGTCTCTTTCAATAGAGTGGCAATGCTATTTGCTTTTACCTTGCCTCATCTACGGTGTGCATCGTGTTACACCTAAAAAATACATGATACCACTTATCGTTGGCTTGACTTGTATCGCTTTTCTCTGCTCCTTGTATCAGGCGAAAACCATACCTGCACACACCTACTACTTATTTTCGAGCAGAATCTTTGAGTTTTTGATCGGCGCGTGTGTCGCCTTCATACCGGCGACTTTTTTTGCTGGCAATACATATCTTTTAAACCTAGTGGGAGGCTTGGCATTAATCACATTACTGTATCTTGCCAGCCTTAACCCTGTATTGGCAGGTTACCCTGATGAACATGCTTTTGTCGTTTGCATTGCAACAGGATTACTGATTCTCATAGGGACCTATTCGCCTCAAAATATCTTGAGCCAATTACTGTCTAGTAAGCCGTTGGTTTTCATAGGATTATTGTCTTATTCTCTTTATATTTGGCATTGGGTAGTTTTTTCATTTTTGAGATATCAAAGTATCGTCGAGACATCCCCTGTTGTATTAAGTGCTTTTGGACTTACTTTTGTTTTAGCCTACCTTTCCTGGCGCTTTATTGAAAAACCTGCAAAACGCTGGAAACACATGCCGTTGCGACACACTGTTGTACTCCTGTTATTAGTCCCTATACTTGCGCTACATCTGAGCGACTATATGATTAGAAAAAATCAGGGATTTCCTCAGCGCTTTAATGATGAACTATTAGCCATCTATCAACAATTGAACCAATACAACAGTCCACAAAGAGCTTTGTGTATGGCTGATTCTCAGAATAAAAACAATACTCAATGTCTTCTTGGCGCAAAAAAAGCAGACAGTAAACACGCATTAATGATTGGGGATTCATTTGCCAATCATTATTGGGGTTTTATGGATAAGTTAGGGCAAGCAGCAAATGTCTCTATTTTAATGCAAACCGTATCGTCTTGCTTAACCTTGCCCGACATTTATCTTTATGATTGGTGGTATTTTAAAAGACGAGTCTATTCGCACTGTTATGAGCAGACCCAAAAGTATTATCAAATGGTTCAACACAATCACTACGATTATGTAATCATTGGACAATTATGGGTTAATTATTTTACCGACAACATCATCAATAACCTGGGTGATAAACGCTCTTACCGCCTATCCCAAAAAAGATTGGTCAACGCCTTAGATAAAGCACTTGCAATCATTATTGCCTCAGGAGCAAAACCTGTATTAATCCATGCAACGGCGAGAATACAAAATAATTTTCATGACTGTTTTTTTAAACATATAAAACAAAGAACCGCATATATCCCGCACGAATGTGATTTTACCTTTAATGAGGTTCAATGGCTAAATCAGTTATTTCAGCAAATGCAACGCAAGTACCCGCAATTAATTATCATAGACCCTAAAAAAGTACAATGTGCGCACAGTACCTGTAAAGCAGACATCAATGGCATTCCCATATACCGTGATGTAGGCCATATTACTGATTATGCCTCTTATCAATTTGGGAAACGTTACTTACAAAAATATCCCAATCCTCTGGCTTAGCCCTAGCTATTGACTAAGCCAAAATGGCGTGATTTTAGAGTACCGAAACACAAGGACAATCTCACGCTAACTAACCTTAGGCTGGGTTGCTAAGCCCAGCATGTAACAATGAGCTGGAGCACCATGAGTAAGATACGTGTTAATTGGGCTTCATAATGGAATTTTGGAGAGTACGAATGAACTCTGCGGATGCTGGGCTTAACAGCCCAGCCTACCCCTGTCATTTTGTCAACGAATTACCTAACATCTTTTGGGATGACAGGGTAGTATGTAAACATCGGATCACATTGGCCAGGATAGTATCAGTCAACAGCCCCTCAGCCAGGCATAAACTTTTGCACTAAATAATCTTGGTGCAAGCGGTTCGCAATGCCCACCCGTTCCCTCTGTCTCATTAAAAAGAATATAGTGCTTTTTGCATTGCAGCTGATCATATAGTTTTTTTGCCTGGCCTAATGTGATGTATTCTAAAGTATTATCACAAACCAACATAGGGCATTGAATCTGTTCGACTAAGCCATGCAATGTATAGTCACGCGTTTTAGCGAGCATTTCCTCAATTGTTTTAGCCCCAAATCGCCATTTTCGGCTTGCTAACATAAACCGTAAATGTTCATCCGTTTGCATTAGTTGTGTTATCGCTTGCTCTAAAGGAACATCTTTTAAATCAGGAGCCTTCGTTTTAAACGAATTAAATTTGGCTTCTAAATTGCCACTTGCATCAAATATCCCAGGATCAACAATACAGGCCGCAATTCGTTTTTCTTGGGTTACCGCCCGCGCAGCAAGATATCCACCAAAGCTGCGTCCAATTAAGAAAATCTTCTGGGGATCAATTTCTGGACGCTCGATAATAAAATCAACAACGTGTTTGATCACTCGCTCCCAATCTGGGATAAAGGGTATTTTATTTAAACGCAGCAAACTGCCTTGACCAGGACCTTCAAAATTCAGACAATGAAAACCACGACTTAACGCTTCTGCTGCCGTATTAAAATAAGATTCCTCCTTCGTGCCATCACCACCGCCAGTATCGATTAAAATGGGTTTAGGCGCCTGCGGAAAAGAATTATTCAGATAAAGATAACCAGGTAAGGTGGTGTTCTCGAAGGGAATTTCTACCTTTTCCACTGGTGTTTCAAAAAATTCAAGCGCCTGATGAAAAGCACGAATACTGTATTGCAATGCCTGTTCAATCCGAGGGTCAGAAGGCTCATCTTCCAAGAAAAAGAAAGCAGTTCGATAATACGTAGAGGCACGCAGAAAGGCCAACTTTGCATCGGCGTGTAATCCTTGAGCACGATAAGTTTCAGCCATGCTGTAATTGCTATCAGCAAAAGCAGCCCAATGCGTATACCAGCTTTCTTTATTGCCAGGTTCTATTTGATTCGCTATTGCAAGACATTCACCAATTTCGGCTCCTTGATAGGTGGCACACCCTAAACTTCTGATTAACTGCGCATTGAAAAGTGCCGGTTTGATTAGATCGAGCATTGATACATGTCCTTATTCTTTATCAAGTTCTATTAGCGTCTCGCGTTGTGGCTTGGCAGGATAACAACCAATTTAATGTATTATAAATTTATTTACAATCAATTGGTTGATGACTTTAATAATGTCTCTTGAGGTTCGAGAGAACGTTCGGCTTTAACGAGAGACTGTTTTGCAGACCCGTTCAAAAAACTTAAGGGCAGAATTGAGGCTTGTGGGCGATTCAAACGCCATTGGCCTAAGGAGCCGTCATCTCTTTTAAGAGTAGCCCCTGAACTTACAGTAGATTGCTTCATTTGCACTTTCTGTAGTTTGATCTTAGATGCAAATTCTTGTTCATCTCTCAGTATGCTTTCTTGTTCTTCTGCTCTAAGAGGCTCAACTTTAGGCGAATAAAAAGGAGCAAGTAATCTAAGCTTTATAACCAGCAAGAATGCTTTGCCAGGAGTGAGATCCTCATATCCATGCGCGAGCGGGGCTTTAGCAGTTGCCTCATATTGCGAAAATGTCATTCATAAGGAATCAGCGTGGGCCCGCTTGACTTAGGTGCCTATCATCTGCGTCTTTACACTCTCTAAGCTCTTTAAAAAACGCACTTCCCCGGCGTCTATCTGTATCGATTAACCTGATTTTTTCATCTGGTCTTTCTCCTTGCACCACCAGATAATGCGGTTTTGTTTTCATCGCCTCATCGTGACTTTTGCTTACACGATAAGTGACTTGTCCCATACTTGGAGCTAAAGAACCTAATGTAGATAATGCATTGATCTCTTCGCAGCTTAAACTATATTGGATTTCCCAATGATATAGTTTTTTATAATACTCGTCTCCTGTTCGGGAATGTTTTGCATAAAACCATACATCAAATGCCTCTTTGATTTCCATGGATGTAAGAGCAACCCGATGAGATTCTGATTTTCGTGGCGCTGAAAACATTGGTGAGTCCTTTAATACCAGCGTCGCTTTCTTATCACCTGCAATACTTCGGCTTGCCACATCATAATAAGGATCCTCTTCTGATTGGCCACCATCTCTGATTGGGCCTAAGGAGGCATTGTGATTTTTACAGTATTTATAAGTCGTGTTCCTCTCTATATCATAATATAAAGCTTCACGCTTACTGAAAATTAAATTTTGGATCAAGCCATACTCATAATCCTCTTGAGGCATCAGGGCTTGCACAACATGACAGCGAATTTCTATAGATGGATAACTGGGGGTAAATGGGCTTACGACACCGATATCACGTGCAATTGAAAAATCAATCGATGGTACGTCTTCTGCGAGCACCTTGAACTTTACTTTAGGATTCCCATCTTCGCTAAAACCAAGCTCTACTTTTACTGGATTGATAATATCCTCTAGCTCCTGCTTTACCTGCATTTCCAATACCTCTACTCATGAGAAAAAAAAACTACACCGACTGTTTTTTACCATTAGTGTTTATTTTTTTGTTATATATACTGCACTTATGGCCTGGAGTCATTAGCTCATGCCAATCTTATTTGACTTTTTAAGGTGATTTCCTGGTATTAATTAAAATATGCTCATTTGGAGAACAAGGATGTCAAATCAATTACAAGTATTTGTACGAGGCATGGATGGCAATTTGTGGCTAGAACATGCTCCTTTTAACTCAGTTCCACCAAGTCGGATTCAAATCGCTGAGTTTGTGGAGACTGCTTAGGGCAAGCCCTCTTCTCCTGCCGGGGAAGAGGCCTACCCTTTCTGCGCTCGCAGGATTAAGCCGTACCAATACTCAACTCAATCAAACATCGTATAAACAATCCAAGGCTCGCGGTTTGCAATGTTATCATAAAGCGCTTGCGCCACTCGATTATTGGGGCCGGTGAGCCAATACACTCTACTCCAATGCCTTAGTTTACCTAAGTGTTTTAACTCATCCATGAGCTTTTTGGCCACTCCCCCTCTTCGACACTCGGGTTTTACGTATAAATCATGCACATAACATTCTGGTTCTATGGCCCAGGTACTTAGGTGGGTAATAAACGTTAGAAACCCAACAGCTACGTTTTGAGGATCGCAGGCAATAAGACAACCTGAATTTTTATTATCTGAGAGCAAGGTACGCAAGGTATTATCCACTACATCTGCCGGCAGCGATATTTGATAAAACGCCATATATTCCTGCCACATCGTTAACCAGTTTTCCTTGTCGTCAGGATGTAACCACCTTACCGTATAGTTCTTCATAAAGCAGTTCCTAGTTTCAATTTATAAGTTAAATTACTTTTTGCTAAAGCGGGAGTAATGGATACCCTACGAAGCCTGGTTAGAGTAAAAGGTAATTGAGCCTTATAACACTCTAGGGGCTAAATCTTCGCCTTCTACGAGCACAGGCTGTGTAAATGCTTTTTCAGCAAACCAAGCTGCATATACATTGATATCTGGGGTTAAGAATGCTTTAAAGTCCCATCCCAATTCATTGTGATTAAATGGCCCTAATTCAATATGCTTATCTTTAGCAAGTCCTCTGATCATCCATTCAACAATTGCTGAGTTGCCTCGACCTACAGGCTGTAATTGCGCAAGACCATACGCGAGTTTTCCTGCATTAGCTAAAAAATCCTTAATATCATGATCGGACTCCCAATCACAGCACGCCTGAAAATAAGGCTCGATCAAATCAAATTGTACCTGGAAATAGCTCGAACTATCACGATAATCTTGATTAAAAGGAGTAGGACGATGATCCACTACAAGGGATGTTCTGCTGTCATCTTTCCCATAATCGTCAAAAGTAATAGTAAGAATAATATCATCTTCAACAAATGGGGATGGTGACTCTGCATTTTTTTGATGTAAGCGCTCACGTTCCTCAGCTGTTAACTTGACCGTAATCGTATATTTTGTACCATCCTGTGCTTGATGTTGTTGCCGGTTAATCTCAATGTGTTCCTCATTTTTCTGAGTTAAAACGATTAGATGCTCATAGATCAAATTCTTTTGCGTGGGTAGATCTCGGGACAAATTAAACTCATCAGTCGATACAAAACCTGCTTTATTAATTAATCCAAATTGATGTCGCAACGGACCTTGTTTTAACATTTTGGCTATTTCGCGCCGCTTATCAGCCAACCAAGCATATGTGCACCCCACTCGAGATTGCAACATATCTGGGGGACAATGAATATCTTTATGAACTACTGGTGGTACTTGCGGAAAAGCAGATATTCTCGGTCCTAAATCTTGAATCACGTTTTTGCTAAATTCCAGCCATTGACTCTGTTTTGCTGCATCAAAATCCTTTAAGCGATCTTTAGAAGAGGCTGTATTATTTTCAGGAGCAGAAAATAAGGTATTACGATGCACTCCTAATGCTTCTCTTTTTTCATCGGCCATAATTACCTCCAGTTGCGCATTATTTTTAATTATAGATGTGAATAATAAATCCTTGCTGAACGGCTGGAACAGAGCATCAAATGGCTATTTGAAAATTTTACATCTCACTTCTATATTTAATACTTAGCCCTTCTTTTTTACACCATAAATGCTGGAACAGCTTTAATAAATTCATTGTGTTTTTGTAGCGAACTTAAAAATAAGAAAAATGGAGCTTGCTTATGGATACGACTGAACACACGGAACTGGGTGATGCATTACGTTTTTTAGATTGGGAGGTTTTAAAAAATAATCCCTATGTCACTATTGATGAGAAAGGGGGCTTGCATTTACAGCTGCAAGGATTTAACGAACTTGGCCTGCCTGAGTCGATTGGATTAAATCTTTCCGCCGGCAACATTGTTGCCATGTCTGGGGACTATTTTGGCGGCCAAGAAGTCTGTTTAAATTTGCCAAGCTTAGCTGAGTTTAATGCAAAACCAAAAAAATTTGATAGTACAGGCGCATGCGGAACCTTAGGGACTTATTTAATCAAAAAGCCGGTTACTGAACCCGAGGAACAAAAATTAATTAGCTCTTATAAACGACTAGCAAATAAAGACGTACAGCAAAGCGATATCAAGACTATTTATACAATAAATGATGCCAATTACATCCCCTTTTCAAGTACGCTCAATTTTTATGTGCAGCAACTTATGTTTGCCCTGAGGGTAAAAAACTATAGTGAAATTTTAAATAGAAACTTGTCACATTTCACTCCTTGGTCAGTCCGTGTATACACCATTGGACATCATATAGCGCTTAGATACGCACGCATTCATTATGAGCTAACCCAACTCATGGCGCACGCAGATTATCAATCGAAAAATAGCGAATTCAATGAGTTACTCAATACACTGAAACAAACTCCAGGTGGTTTAAATCGGGATAACCTGCAGGATATGGCCCATCGCTATCAAGCTTTGGCTTTGGGAATGGAGTTTTTTTGCTTTCACTACTATACCGATCACTTCGCTGCAGGCCATATTTCATTTATGGGAGACTTGCGTGACATACTGCCACAGCGCTTTGGGGTTTGGGGTAGTATTTTAGTCAATAATTTGCATGATGAATTAAACCGAATAACTGTCTACACCAAACGCGTTTATGACCCAACTCCCGATAACAGCGAACCTCCAGTTCAAGCAGGCGGTGATGGTGATTTTGATGCGTCGAATAATGATTTTAACAAACAAGCCTGTTTGAATGGTATGACCGAGTCATTGCAGGATTTGCATCAGGTATTTAAAGGAAGTGCTCTTCCTGAGCAAGCAGAATATGGAGGGCTGGAGCAAATGCCCGATATTGATCATCAATATCGCCAACCGCAACCCTTGCTGCTGTTAGGTGATGATCGAAAAATTTATTATCGTACGGATCTAAATAGCATTGGTACATTATCTCCATCGCAATTACAGGCAACCTATGCTGCACCGTTAAAACATGGGTATACTGAACTCAGTAATTCATTCGAAGCATTCTTTTTAGTGCTTAAACTGCGCGTGCTTCCTTTTACCTACTCAAGCCAAATGCAACCACTTACTGCCGAGCAACTTAAATTATTGGCAGCGGAAGAAAACCAACTTAATCCAGGGAGAAAACCGATACCCCAACCACCAACGGTGCTTGGACAAAAGCCGGTCGCAACTCCTGCTTGGCAGCAACCTGCAAGCGCTCATGTTGTGATGAAAGGCCTAGTCAAGAATGGGTTATTGGCTACTTCTAGTAAAAAAGAGCATCCTTTGCAACAAGAACTTACTTTAGATACAGAAGCGACATTAAGTGCCTCGCTGTAAATGAAGGTTGCGGATACTTTTAGTTTCCATACTGAAAAATTGTAACCCGGAGCAGCACAGCTGAACCCGGGTTATAAGAGCATGATTTGTTATCCAAAACCCGGGTTCCACTACGCTGCACCCAGGCTACACCTGAAGATCCGCATTACAGCAGTGCAGAGGAATTCGTACCATCCATTTGGTGCAGATGATGCAGATTATCGGCAGACTTTGTTCTTCTGAGATGACTAAAATGAGAGTATGTTTGTAGCGCAGATGCGTGCTCTCCCCTTTGAGTGTGTTGGTTCAACTCTCCACGTAAACGAGATACTTGTTGCTCCAATTCAGGCACTCGTGATGCAGTCTGTTCCAACTCGTCAGCGCGAGAAGCTCTTTTTTCTAAGGTCTCCATTTGCGATACTTTTTGCCTTAACGTCTGTATTTCCAATTGCGCTGCCTCTTCTTTCTCTAAGCTTCTAACGCCAGATTCAAGTTCATCAATTAATGTTTTTAGTTTCTCGGTTTCTTTATCTACAACATCCGATTTGCATAATTTATCAATCTTTTCTTTATCCAGCCCTCGCCAACGGCTAATTAGATTTTCAATTCCTGGACGTTCAACAAACCAGTAAACACTCAAGGCAGCTATACCAACTGCAATACTCGCGACCACAATAGGCCATGCTGTTGCAGCCATTGAAGCAACAAATAAACCTGCAATAGCCAGCGCCACAGTTTGCCCAGCAAAAAAACCACCACTGAAAAAGATAATGCCCGCAACCCCTGCAGTGATGTACTTTCCAGCTTTTAAGTATGGGTTGTCCAAAGCAGCATTCAATTCATCTCGAGCTTCTTTTAAATCCAGATGTCGCTGATACAGCATTTTTGCAAGTTCAAGATCAGCCTGCAGTTCATCTTTGGACTTCCCAGAAACGCGGCTAATACGCGCACGAATCGCTTTTATTTCTTTGAATTGCTCAAGTAAAATATCAAGCAACTGCGGCGTTTCTGAAGATTTAATACCTAGGTTTTTGGAAATTTCAACCAAGTCAAAGCTATAAAATACAATCATGGACAGGATTGAAAAGAGCGTTCCCCCCAAGAAAATAGCAATCGTAGGAATCGATGAAAAAATTCCCATGAATGCAGTAACACCATCAAATCCCTCGCAACCAAAATAAATTGTTCCTGCAAGTGCTAATAGTCCGTATTTGACTGCTGCAGAAACCCCCGCTTTTTTGGTTTCATCTTCTTTCTTCCCAGGATTTAATGACTTATTCAGATCCTTTAATAACGAGTTTTGTAATGAGGCGATTAAAAAAAAGTCTGCATCACTAGTCTTAGTTTTGGAGGTTAGTGCAAACCAGGCGAGCAAAGTCTTTCGTTCAATATCTGTTGTAACGCTCTGCAACAAGGCAGCAAGATCAGGTCTGCTTCCACATATTTTTTTAATTAGCTCTTGGCTGGTAGTACTCAGTGCTATTGTCATTTATTAGTCTCCCCCCTAGAATTTGCCGGCTTATTTGCAAGGGAATATCTAAACATGATACTGAGTATTTATTAAACAAATATTAAGTTGTAAAAAGTCCTTTGTAAAAAAATGCTTTTGTTTTGTTAAATAAGAGTAAATCAATAAGGTCTGATAGGTGAAATAACCTTTTCCTCCGCAGCTTGGATGCAGCAACGCGGCGCTTTGCTCATCCCAATGTAACGTGGGGTAAGGATGGGTTATGCTATCATAAGTAAGAAAGGGAGTTTTCTATGATAATTTTATATTCCTATCCTGAGCTTTTTGGTCTTCCAGATAACAATCCTTTTGGCTTAAAAGTAGATACTTTTCTTCGCTTAGCCCACATAGATTATCAACATGAGCATATTATTGATACGCAGAACGCACCTCGAGGACAGCTACCTTATTTGCATGATGCAGGGCAAATCATTACAGACAGTAATAACATGTTGCAATATCTGTCACAAAAATATGTGGATTTGGATCACGATCTAACAAAAGAACAAAAAAACATTCATTTTTTAGTGACTCGCATGTTAGATAATCATTTGTATTGGGTTATGTCCTATTCGCGCTGGCAAGATGATCAATTTTGGCCTTTATTCAAAGCAGAGTTCCTAAAACAATTTTCTGAATTATCAGACGCTTCACTTGAAAATGTAAGAAAATACAATATTGAAAAATATCATTATCAAGGTATTGGTAGGTATCCCTTCAAGGATATATATCAATCAGGTATTGATGATTTACAAACCATTCAACATATTGTAGGCGATAATGATTTTATATTCGGCAATACACCACATACTTTGGATGCGTGTTGTTATGGTTTTTTAGCTAACATTTTTTATTTTAATATCGACACACCACTAAAAGAATTTATGATGAACACAACTCTAAAGGATTATACCAAACGAATCAGAACATTATTGGGCTATTGAGGCAAGAGTATTTAACTATTTGTCCAAATGAGCTCGAGGGCTTGCAACTCCTTATCGGTTAAAAGCTCATATTTGTTCATTGCATTGGTGGTAAGGTTTGGATAATGCTCAAGACATTTTTTAATCAGCTTTAATAAATCACTTTCATTGATGGGCTTAGTGATAAAATCAATCGCTCCAGCTTTTATCGCTCTAACAGCCATAGGAATGTCGCCATAAGCCGTAATAATAATTACTTTAAGCATGCTGTTTTGCCGCTTTAATTTGTCGAATAGCTCAAGCCCATCCATATCAGGCATCCGAACATCGGTAATCAAACACCCCTCATGCAGCGGATTATATTGTTCCAAAAAAATTTTTGCACTTAAATAGGTTTGCACTTCAAAGCTCATAGACTCAAAAAGCCATTTTAAAGCACGCAATACGTTCTCATCATCATCAACAACATAAATAGTCTTATTCATTGTTAGATCCCGAAGTTTGCATAGGCAGTCTAAAAGAACACACCGTCCCTTCGCCTACGGTATTTTTTTCTATTTTGAAACATCCGCCATGGCCCTCAATAATTTTTCTACAAATACTCAATCCCAAACCCAAGCCATATTCCTTAGTGCTGTAACACGAAGCCAGTAGATTATCGAGCACATTTTGCGTAATTCCTGGTCCATTATCGGTGATAGTCACCAACACCCCAGAATCGATATTTTTTATATTAATCAATAAGGTAGGATTATTTGTTTGTGCATCAACCAAGGCTTCAAATGCATTATTAATCAGGTTTAAAAATACCTGCCCCATTTGATTTCTATCTAAAGAAACTTCTGTCAAATGCTCATCAATCTCATATTGAACAGTTCCAGAAAAATTAGAATAAAATTTTGATAAGACAACTGATTGTTTTGCTAATAAAGCCAAATCAACTCGCTCAAAATGCAATTCGCCATGGGTAACAAAACGTCTCATTCGCTTAATAATCGTATTGATTAACTCAACTTGTTCTAACGCTTTTTGCAGTACATCTATAAATTCATTAACGTCATTACCTTCTTGTTTCAAACGTAAAATACTCCCAAGAAGATAGGAGTTTAGTGCCAATATAGGTTGAGAGATCTCATGCGATAAGGTGGATGCAGACTCCCCTGAAAAATAACATCTTGAGATGCGATCAAGTGTTGACTGTTGTAACCGAATTAATTCCTGGTTCTTTTTTTGTTCCGTAATAAAATGCCAAGTCCCTACCATTTTAATCGCATTATTTTCTGCATCGCGAATACAACGACCATGCGCTGACACCCATTCATAATGTCCCTGAGTCGATTGAATACGAAAATCCGCTCTATAATCCTCAAAATAAGAAAGAGAATCGATTAACTTATTAGCAACTTCTTCACGATGTTCTGGGTGAAGCCGCGTTATAAAATGATCAATATGTCCTACTTCACTGTTTGGGGTTAGAATGGATAAAGACTCAGAATAACCAAAGTCAATGACTTCATTTGTACTCAGATCCCACTGCCAAATATTTAGTTTCCCAACGTCGAGTAATTCCATTAAATATTCACGAGAGATTCGGCAGGTGCGTGTATTTGCGAATAGATCCTCAAAGCATTTCTTTTTTAAATCGATAGGCATCTCGGAGTTTATCATTTATGTATCCTCTGATTGAGTCATCCATTCTATGATTTATACAGTTTGTCGCATAAAGAACCGTTTTTGCGCTCTGAAGATGATAGCACAGTATTGTCACATAATTTGAGTTAATATATACCATAATGTTTTTTTATATAAACTCTAATTTGGCATATATAAAAAGACGACTTGGATTTTTTTATTCCAAGTCGTCTTTGAAGTGTCCAAAGCCTGACTCAGTCAGCTAAGTCATAAGGAATATAAATGGGGTTCCAGATGTTGGCAGCAAGTTCACTCTCAAACTCAGCCTCATTGACCCCAGCAAGGCCTTCAGAAATCGCCTGTTTCCCCACCGCTTTTGCTACCTCAAGACTAATGGCACGAAGATCGGCAATAGGTGGTAAAAGGTTTGCCGACTTATCTTTCCTCGCAGGGGAACATCCCGCAAGTGCAAGCGCCGAAGCTTTAATCATCCCATCTGAAACTCGTTTTGCTTTCGCTGAGATAATACCTAAAGCTAATCCTGGAAAGATGTATGAATTATTCGTCTGATCAATATGAAACTCTTTTCCATTGTATTTAACTGGATCAAAAGGACTTCCTGTGCCAATCAAAGCACGTCCCTCAGTCCAAGTCAGAAGATCTTGAGGCACTGCTTCACTATGAGACGTTGGGTTAGATAAAGGGAAAATAACTGGCCTATCTGTGTATTGAGCCATGGTGCGCACCACTGCTTCAGTAAATGCACCCTGTTGTGCCGAAACCCCGATAAGTGCAGTAGGCTTCACATGACGCACAACATCCAGCAAGCCAATTTCCTCACGATTGGCAACCTGCCACCCAGCTACTTCAGAACGCTTACGAGCAAAAGCAGCTTGATCCTCAGTCAATCCCTTGCTACCTTCCACAAGCAATCCATATCGGTCCACCGCATAGATACGATCACTAGCCTCTTGCTCACTTAATCCTGCATCCATAAGAGCGCCGCGCATTAATTGAGCAATTCCATGACCAGTTCCTCCGAAACCAAGGAAAACAATTTTTTGCTCGGCCAGAGGAATTCCAGTCACATTAATAGCGGAAAGCAACGTACCGGTCGCCATAGCAGCGGTTCCCTGGATGTCATCATTAAACGTGCAGAGTTGATCGCGATAACGGGTCAACAACCGTGCAGCGTTCATTCCCGCAAAATCTTCCCATTGCAGAAGAACATTTGGCCACCGACGTTTTACTGCGGATACAAATGACTCAACGAACTCGTCATACTCAGCACCACGAATACGCTTATGACGCCAGCCAATATAAAGAGGATCAGCTAATCGCTCTTCATTATCAGTACCTACGTCCAGTAAAATAGGTAAACAATATTGAGGGGGAATGCCAGCTAAAGCAGTGTAAAGCGCCATTTTTCCGATAGGAATTCCCATCCCTCCAGCACCTTGATCACCAAGACCAAGAATGCGTTCACCATCACTGACGACAATACATTTAATCAAATCATAGCGTGGATGAGAAAAAATTTGATCAATCATGTTCTTGTTGGGATAACTAAGGAATAGACCACGCGGCTTGCGGAATACCTCACTGAATTTTTGGCATCCTTCGCCAACTACAGGGGTATAAACGATAGGGAGCATTTCCTCGATATTGTTAATAATCAACGAGTAAAAAAGAGTTTCATTATTATCTTGAAGATCACGCAAGAAACTATATTTGTCTAACGATGTTGGGAATGCTGTCAATCTATCATGACGGCGTTTTTGCTGTTCTTCTAAGGTACTCACCTGCGGTGGTAATAAACCGTGAAGTGCAAACATATCTCGTTCACTATTAGTAAACGCGGTCCCTTTGTTTAATCTGGAGTTGTTGAGCAGATTATATCCTGTCAATTTTGTTTTGATGACACCATCTTTGAGATACTGAGCTTCGTGATCCGACTTTTTCATTTCAAGGTCCTTTTTGATAATATTAAGTGTTTTATAAGATTTTCACCGCAATGCAGGACCTGTTTACATTTTGGCTCAAGCTAGCGAAATGTAAACAGGACCCTTTAGTCTGGTAAAGGAATAAATTCTTTCTCATCACCTGGTATTTTGCCAAATTTTCCTTCCTTCCAATCTAATTTCGCTTGCTCAATTCGTTCCCGCGAACTGGACACAAAATTCCACCACAGGTACCGCCGCTCCTCTAAAGCAGCTCCCCCCAGGATAATCATATGCACCGCCGAATCCGCCATCACTTTCAGTTCAGCCCCGGGCTTAAGAACTAACATTCGCGTGGCATCATAGCTCACATTATCAATGGTTATCTTGCCGCTTAAAAGATGAATCGCGCGTTCTTCCAGGGTAGATGGAATAATCAATTCAGCCTGTGCTTGTAACTTACATTCAACAAAAAGTGCATCGTTTTGCGTAATAACTGAAGATCTAAGTCCCATCCATTCCCCAACAATTACCCAAAAACTTATATTATTATCATTATCCATAGGAATTGCACTTTTATCATAATGATTAAATGAAGGGTTTGTTTCCTCTTTATTAAGAGGTAGTGCAAGCCAGCACTGGATGCCAAAAAAATGTTGCGGATAAAAGCGATCGGGTTGTGGTGTACGTTCTGAATGAGCAATGCCTCGTCCAGCAGTCATTAAGTTCACTTCACCTGGAACAATAATTTGATGACTCCCAAGTGTATCTCGGTGTTCCAGTCGACCAGAGAATAAATAAGTCATCGTTGATAAACCAATATGAGGGTGTGGACGAACATCAATTCCCTTACCCGTAAGCAGTTCACTAGGTCCGGCTTGATCCCAGAAGACAAAAGGCCCCACGGTTCTCTTTTCCTTAGATGGTAATACACGTCCCACTTGAAACCCTCCGAGATCTACCGTTCTCGGAATTAACTCCACACTGATGTGCTTGGGACAATCTTCGGTCTCACATATTGGGTCCTTTACATCAAAATAACTCATTCTTAGTACTCTCCCTGATCCACAATATCGTGCTGAAGCATTGAATAAGCATAGCCTAATTAAGCGTTTCTGTCGTTCGAAACAGTAGCAAAGAAAAGGGTTTTGTATATAAAATTTTATAACCCTAATGATGCTGGATACACGTTTGCTTAAATTTCGCGACAAACTCATCAAGCATATTGTGCTTTAATTTCGTTTTACCTTCAGTAGCATAAGAAGTGAATAATTGGTTCAAGCATGGTTGGAGCGTACCTTGTTCAGGCATTTCCTGGATCTCTTTAACCTTATCTAAATCAACATAACTCAGTTGCAACTGCGCATTGCCACCCAGTTCATAATATGCTTTTGCAACACAGCAAATAGCACAAGCCGCTAAATCATCATAGGCTTTAACGTCTGGCGCAGCTTTCTTAGATAGTGCAATAAGATCGTAGGCAGTAAGATTCTGACTAAAACTTAAATGATCATTTACGGCAGAGACATCTTGCACGCCACCATTGCAGCGATCACCATCTACTAGAGTTTCTATTTCTAAAATATCCGTACTTTTTCTCTTTACTCGCAGAATGGCCGTGAAATCTCCGGTGCCGCCACCACTATTAATGGTGTAAAGCCAATACACGTTTTTCCCGGCATTAAAAAATTTATAATAACTGTATCCTTCTGCAGGGCCCGGATATTCTGGATCTTGCCAGTTATATCCTATATATCCCTTTTCGATGAGACTGGCATTGTGCCCTTTCACTGCGTATTTGGCTTTTGCTAATCCACATTGCTTCAGATCAATTTCTTTTCCTTCTACATTAAAAAAACACAGCGCATCGATGGGTTTATCATGAAACATTAAAGCAGCAGGAACAGCCGCACTAATTTTTGCAGCCAATAAATAGGCAAGCAAAATAAACCAACATACTCTAATCTTCATTTTAAACCCCTTCCCCTAAACCTGATTGTGCAAAAGCTGAAATTTTTATTCAACAGAATAAACCATGCCTGTTTGTGCTCCCTCGACACTTTTACTATACGCCAGTGCAACTCGACTTGCTGGCACCGATTCAAAACCACGAAAAAAAGGTGCGTATCGATTCATTGACTCTGAAAGGACAGTAGGGCTTACCGCATTAATACGCAGATGATGAGGCATTTCAATCGCCGCACTTTTTACAAAAGAATTGATCGCACCGTTGACCATGGCTGCAGAAGTGCCCATCGGGATTGGATCATGACTTAAAATACCGCTGGTTAAAGTAAATGACCCCCCTTTATTGATGTATTTAAGTCCCTCTAACACGAGCCTAACCTGCCCCATTAATTTACTATTCAGACCTATAGTATATTGTTCCTCAGTAAATTGGCTTAGCGCTTCAAAATATACCTCGCCAGTTACAGCAACCACTGCATCGAATGAACCAAGTGCTTTATAAAGTAATGCAATTGAATTAGTGTCTCTAATATCAACTTGATAATCACCATTCGTATGCCCTACGGTAACTACCGTGTGACGTTGTGCTAATTCGTCACAAACCGCATTGCCTATTGTCCCAGTTCCACCGATTACTATAACTTTCATGTGTATTTCCTTTTAGAGGTCAATCAACTTTATTAGTCTTTTCTACTGTTCTTATTCTAATCCATACAGTTGTTCTAAAATGTCATCGATGCCTTTGCGGGCAGCTAAAATTACTGAAGAGGTTTTGCAGTTCATTTGATTTGCATCCCCTAATACTCTGTAAGAACGATGCAGGTTGGTGCGGGCATTAAACCAGTATTCTTTTAAAATGAACGCACCAGTTTGTTCTACCAAGCGTGCAGATTCATGCATCAAAGAAGAACAACTGTTTGTTTGTTCCGCACTTAACTCTTCAATTTTTTGTGATAATTCATGGCATTGATTCGCAAGATAAGCTCTTTCCTCATCAGGCATACTGTATGCTGAAAGAGAACATAATAAAAATGAAACACTGATAAGAAGTTTTGTAAACATTTGATCATCCTTTATAAATTTAAGTCCAAAATTTTCACACAGAATTTTTACATGCTCTTTTTAACTTTTCAATCCTGATTATCATGAATCCACGCTACATGGATAATAGGAGACAAATCGACTAATAAAAATAATTGTCGTATAATAAAAGCCCAAATCTTATTCGATTAAATATCCCTTATGTTCGATTTTATTTATCACGCTACACAAGAAGCGACTAGCCCACAAGATTTAGCATCCCGGTTAAAAGACCGGCACATTGATGCCAGAAAAATCAATCAGCTGTTAATCACCGCAGCAGCTTGTCTCGCATTAGAGGAGCAACACGAGAAAGTAAAATGGTTATGGGAGCTAGGAGCAAGTGCTGATGAAATTGCACGTGCCTATGCTATGAAAGCAAATCATCGTAAGGTTATGGAGTATCAGCTTCCTCCTTGTAACGCCAGTGTCGATCGAATTGCTGAAGGTTATGCTTTTGCTGGCAATACGCTGAAAGTCGGAGAGTATCGAACAAAATACAAAGCCAGTGTTCATGCAATTGCTAGAGGTTATGCTTTAGCTGGAAATGGTCCTAAAGTTGCAGAATATCAAAGGATATATAAAGCAAGTGTGCATGAAATTGCTAGAGGCTACGCTCTCGCTGGCAATGCTCCTAAGGTTGAAGAATATCGCAAGACATATAAAGCAAGCGTACATGCCATTGCACACAGCTATGCTCTCGCTGGAAATGATGACAAAGTTGAAAAATATCGGACAACACATAAAGCAAACATTGATGAGATTGCTAAAGGCTATGCTCTTGCCGGAAATGATCGCAAAGTTGAAGCATATCGAACCAAACATAAAGCAAGCGTTGATGCGATTGCTGAAGGTTATGCCACCGCTGGCAATCATATCAAAGTAGAAGAGTATCGAACCAAACATAAAGCAAGCGTGCATGCAATTGCTAAAGGCTATGCTCTGGCTGGAAATGATGGCAAAGTTGAAGAATATCGAACGATACATAAAGCACGTGCTAGTGACATTGTTAAAGGCTACGCTTTAGCTCGAAATCATACAAAAGTTGAAGAATATCGGACCACATATAATGCAAGCGTGCATTCAATCGCTAAATATTATGCTTTAGCTGGAGACGATGAGAAAGTCGAAATATATCGTTTTCGACTTAACGCCAATAAGGATGTGATTGCCCAAAGTTATGCAATCATGGGAAATCACGACAAAGTAGATGAGTACTACATGACTCATCATGCAAGTGCTAGTGCTATTGCTCAAGGATATGCGATCTCTGGAAATGATGACAAAGTTGAAGAATATCGGATGCTGTATCAGGTAAATCCAGTGGCGATTGTTCATGGCTATGCGTTAGCTGGAAATCATGAAAAAGTCGAAGAATATCGGACAACATATAATATATCTGCTAATGATATTGCCCAAGGCTACGCTTTTGCTGGAAATCATGACAAAGTTGAAGAATATCGCACAAAACATAAGGCCAGAGTTAAATCGATTATTGAAGGATATGCTTTAGCTCAAAATCAGGAAAAACTTAGAGAGTATGACATCAATAAGCTCCTTTCAGGCTATCTTGAAGACAGAAAAAAAGTGGTTGACTCCTCAGGCAAGACTAAAGAGTATTTCCATCGCTTTTTTACCTGCTTGCAAAAAAGTTTTAAACAAAAAAACGATGCAGTTGTCGCAGTACAAAACGCTTTAAAGCCAAAAGAGCAAAGAGATCCTAGCCTAAAAGAGATTAATTTAATCGAACATTTATCTACTTTGATAGATGGTAGATTAGGCAATGAACTAAACGCATTGATTAAGTCTGGAAAAGCCGATGAGCTTGTGGATCAAAAGGTCCGGACAATAACTGAATTTGTGTATGCACTTCAAGCTAAGGCAGCTCCTGCTTTACAAATCTGAATATGATCAGAGGCTCATTAATATACTTGTAGCCTGGGTGCAACGAAGTGAAACCCGGGTTTCGGACCTTCACCCAGGCTACACTTAAATTGACGCATTGCATAAACGCTTACTTTTTTTCTTTGATTCTTTATTTCAGTTATTGATTGCATGATAATAAAAACCTGCAAAAAAATGTCGGTCATTTTTTTGCAGATACCGCTAAGAATAATCAATAAAAAAAGGACCATTATGTATCGATCTATCCATAAATTATTATCTTGCATGCTGATTTTAACGAGTTCTGTGGTTTTTTCTACACCAGTCGAAATCAGCCTTGATCCCAATAAACCGGTTATTTTAACCAATACAAATAATCAAGTGCTTTCTCTATTATGTGAAGTACATGTGGTTGCAAGCACACAAAACTATGTTTCCGTTCGCATAATTAGTGGAAAAGGAATGTTCAATGGTACGTCGCTAAAACAAGGTGATTCGTTAGTCTCCGCTTTAACCAACGTGCAGCAAATCCCTATATCCGCAGACCCTGGAACCAAGGCCCAAGTCACAAATTTAGGCACCCAACCTGTAAGTGCAAAATGCAACTAAAGTATTAGGCCAATAGACTTTAATTTTTTCAAAATATTATGGATAACCTTAAAGACATTAGCTATTCTCAATGAGGAAGGGGTAAAATTACAATCAAAGCAAAGGAGCAACAAATCATGAATTTTTTCTGTAAGGGAGTCGCAATTTCTGTTCTTGCCATGATGTTTTCTTTACCGACTTATGCAGATGCCGCAGGTGGAGGAGGGGACTTTCAAACTAATTGTACTAATTCCTGGATGAAAAAAGCCGATGATGCAAAAGATAAAGTAGATTTTAAAAATTTTGGAGAAAAATACTGTGGTTGTGCTGCAAAACTACCTTTAGACAATGACGCTGCCGTTCAAAAAGCAATCCATATCTGTATGTCAAGAACCCTGTTGCATGATGCAATGGATTCATTGGAAGATGAAGTGGGTTTAAGTAAAGCAAAGGACAGTGATATAGCTGATTATTGCCAAAACAGATGGGATCTTATCTATCCAAAACAATCCGATGAAGATAAAAAATTAATTACTGCATATTGTGAATGTGCTAAGCCTAAATTAACCGATCTGCTCAAACGCTCTAATGATATGACCGACAAACAATATGATGCAGAGATCGATACTGTTGCAGATGCGTGCTCTGCTGATGCTGTTGCCTCCAAACCATCTTCAAATTAACTACTAGTTCATCTCCCTAGAGGAGAGAAAATATCCTCCCCCCTGCCCCCCTCTCCAAAATGGGAGAGGGGATTTCTTCTCCTCCCCAAGGAAAATGCGTTCTCTCATACTCTTCCCAAAAGCAGGAGTGAGGACTTCTTACTTCTGACCATCATATTCAAATTCAAAGAACATCCCATCGTCTCAAGAGAAATGTGCCCTACCCCTAGTCCTCTCCCACAAAATAGAAAGGGAATTTTCTCTCAATTGAAGTTAAGAGCATATCCCTTATCCCTGTCAGAGAGAAGGTGTCCATCAGAGCGGATAAGGGTTACTCATCTTGGCGTTCCTCAATCAAGTAGGATCCGAGATATTGATAGAAACTCCTTCTAGGAACAAAAGAGGTTTTTTTATCGTATTCGCTAATTTCCTTCCCCAACAGATTTGGCATGGAATAAATCTCTTGATGCAGGCAATCTTTTCTTTGGTGATATTAATCATGCAGGTTCGAAAAACGATATGATATTCCAAACCAGCACCAATTTTTTGCGCTATAGCATCACAATTAGGTTCAATAATTTGTGTTGCTAATGCTTCAGAAGCAAGTAGGGATGCTTCTGGTGTTAAGTTGCTATAAAGTCTTTTAAATTCACCGTCGTAAAAAACCATTTCCTTCTCTAAACAATAAGCATAACGATCCCGAGTCAGAGTAAATTGACATTTACCGCTATACCTCAAAACAGTCGCATGCGCTTGCGCCGAAATTAAAAAAAGACAGAATAAAAAAACACTATGCGCTGTTTTTTTCATCATACCCTCACCTGTTTCAATAGTTCGGCATTTGTGCCTATTTCGAGTTAATGGAAAACCACTTAATCCACTATAAATGCTAATCACGCATAAATTCAACTAACCCCTGTGTTATGATTACAAGCTGATAAAAAAGTATGTACCAATATGAAACACACAAAGTATGGTTATAAAATACAACAAATCACGGAAGGTCCAGGATACACCTGGTTATGCTTACCCGGAGGCCCTGGTTTGGGCTCTGAATATCTCAGCAATTTTTGCAGTTCCTTGCAGTTACCGGGAACGATTTTTCTTTTAGATTTTCCGCAAGATGGTACTAACTCACAAGGCACACTGGATATACAACATTGGCAAGATGGTTTAATTGATTTATTAAAATCCTTCCCTCAACCAGTATTAGTGACACACAGTTTTTCAGGAATGTTTGCTTTAAATTTACCTGAATTAGAACATCATCTTGCAGGCCTGGTGTTAATGAATACCACCACTGAAAACAGTTTTTTTCAGCATGTCAGCGCGATGCAGCAGCAACATCATTTACCTGATTTAGTTCCTGCTGCCAGTGAATATCATTTGGCACCTTCAGATCTAACCTATAAAGAATTTTGGAATACTTATAAATACTACTGTTTTACTGCTGACGAATTGGCGGAGGGAGAAAAAATCATGCCTCTTTTTGCCTTTAATAATACAGCTTATCATTATGCCATTGAACATTTTTACCCGGATTTCTACTGTAAATGGTTTCCAGAGACAATACCAACAATGACCATTGCCAGTGAAAATGACTTTATTTGCCCACCCCAAATTTTTAGGAACAATAAAAAGTTCCAAGGAAAAAATAGTACCCATAAAATAATTACTAAAGCTGGTCATTGCCCTTGGTTAATGTTTTTTGATGCGGTTCAGCATTGCTTTGATGATTTTGTCGTGCAACTGAATTCTGCAACAACCAATACAGAAACCTACTTATTAGGAGAGTGAAATGTATCCAATGACAACCCTAGCTGCTTCCTTGTTAGCCCTCGCCTACATATATCTCTCAGTCCAAGTCGTGACGCTACGTCATAAATATAAAGTTGGCATGGGAAGTAAAGAATTTGCTGATTTAGAAATGGCAGTCAGAGCTCACGGCAATTTTGGAGAATATGTTCCTCTTACGCTCATCTTACTTCTTTGTGCTGAAGTAAATAGTGCAAACTGGATTGTGCTTTGCACTTTGATTTTTTTCTTTATCTTAGGACGCATCTTCCATGCTTATGCATTTCTTACAGCAAAACATCACCTAAAATTTCGCACTCGCGGCATGATTTTGACTTTTAGCGTCATGGCCTGCCTCTCCCTTTTAAATTTAGCACTTCTCTTTCTCAACAGATAAGGGGCACACATTGTGTATCCTTTGGTCTTTATAGAAAATTGCAGCTGTTGACAATTCGTTAGCATGAAAATTGATATTTGTGCTGGAATCCATTATTTTGCTTACTATGAAAAATCACCTGATCTGAGTAAGGATGACCAGACGTTTTATCAGTAAGAATATTGATATTTATAAATATCCTAATGTACTGGAAAACAATTTAGGGGCGATTACGCTTGGCGATTTGCATGGCAATCCCATTAAACTGATTCACATTCTCTTCCGTCATCAAATCATTCAATTTAACCATGAAGTGACGAATGTTGAGGAAGCCTATCAACAATTTGTAACTCTGTATGAACAATTTGGTGAAATTCTTGAGGAGTATTTTGAGAACCACACCCTGCTACAATTTGCACAAATCAAAATAGATAATGCAAAAGAACGCATCGCAAATTTAGAACAACAATTATTAGCTGCGGTAAATGCAGAAACACAAACGCAACAAAACTTATCCCAATTACGGTAATCTAGGTCTGGTAATCTGGAACAAAATTCAGGAAAAATAAGAGCTATTCCGAATTGGTTTATTAACTCCTGCTCTCACAGAATGGCTTATCCACAAGTCCATAGGCCAGTAGAGCCTTCATCGT
>Ga0209935_1000663_pt1 | contig 73546 bp, 66 predicted proteins | sample ThiBio_1000_plan_2_FD_183958 | JGI IMG/M metagenome (GOLD analysis project Ga0209935, IMG submission 183958) | Wastewater bioreactor microbial communities from Cape Town, South Africa - Thiocy_cont_1000_plan (SPAdes) | ecosystem: Engineered > Bioreactor > Thiocyanate-remediating >... | reverse complement strand
TCTCCCGTGGGAGCACTTTGCGATCATTTACCGCATGAACGCCCAGTCGCGCCTGCTGGAGGAAAACCTCCGCAAGCACAAGATCCCGTATCGTCTCGTGGGCGGGAAGAGCTTCTTCGAGCGCCGTGAGATCAAGGACATCATGGCGTACATGACGGCGCTATTGAACCCCTCCGACGACCAGTCGCTGCTGCGCATCATCAATACCCCGCCGCGCGGTATCGGCGCGACGACGGTGGAACTCGCGCTGGCGCACAGCGTCGAGCATCGGCAGAGTCTTTACGAGGCGCTGCGTCACGACCTGTTTCTGGAAACCTGCACGCGCAAGGCGGCGGAGGCGATCAAGCGTTTCACCGACGAACTGGAGGAGACGCGCATTCGTGTCTCCACGCCTGGCGCACCAATTGCCGAGATCATTTCCACGCTGATCGAGAACTGCGACTACATGGAGGACATGAAGCGCACGTGCAAAACTCCCGACGAGGCGATGAACCGCGAGGAGAATGTCCGCGAGATGATTCGCGCCCTCGACGAGTACCAGAAGCGCTCCAAGGACGGCCTGCAGGGTTACCTCGATGAGGTGAGCCTCGACCGCGAACGCGAGGAGGACAAGGCGGAGACAGCCCTCGGCGTCACGCTCATCACCATGCACGCGGCGAAGGGGCTGGAGTTCCCGCACGTTCATCTCATCGGGGTGGAGGATGGCTTTCTCCCGCATGATCGGTCCAAGGCCGAGGGCACCGTCGATGAAGAGCGGCGTTTGTTTTACGTCGGCATCACGCGGGCGATGAAATCGCTCATCATCACGTGGTGCCGCGCGCGGGTGAAATTTGGCAGCCCCATGCACTGCCTCCCGAGTCCGTTCCTGCAGGAGATCAAGGGCGAGCACGTCGAGGAGGAGACTTATGAGGAGATCATGAGCCGCCCGATGGGAGAGGAAGACATCATGGCGCAATTTGCCAAGCTGCGCGCGCAGCTTTCCAGCTAGAGCGTTTCCTGAAAGAAATGCTCTTATGAAATTCGGAATTCTCGGAGCCATGCCGGAAGAGGTCGCGCTGATGGCGCGGTCCATGACTGTGCATCACACCGTCGAGGCTGGGATGCGGACGTTTTACGTGGGCGAGTGGGTCGGCCAGGAGGTCGTACTTGTGCTGTCCCGCGTGGGCAAGGTTTCCGCAGCCGTGACGACAATGCTCCTGCTGGAGCGATTCGGCGTGGATCATGTGATTTTCACCGGCGTGGCCGGCGGCATTCATCCGCGCCTGCGCGTGGGCGATGTGGTGATCGGCGACCGGCTCGTGCAGCACGACATGGACGCGAGTCCGCTGCCCGCTTTCGAGCGGTTTGAGATCCCGCTGCTGGGCAAGGTGTTCTTCGAATCCGACCGCGAGATTTTGTCCCGCGCCGTCGCGGCAGCGAAGCGCTACACGACGGAGTTTTTTCCGCAGGATGTCTCGGCGGAAAGCCGCGCAACCTTTGGCATCGACACGCCCGCCGTGTACGATGGACTCATCGCCAGTGGCGACCAGTTTCTCGCCGATCCCGAGGTCACGGCGGAACTCCGCGCGACACTTCCCGGTTTGCTCTGCGGCGAAATGGAAGGCGCGGCCGTGGCGCAGGTTTGTTACGAGATGGGCAACGTGCCCGCGACCGTGATTCGCGTGATTTCCGATCAGGCCGACCACTCGGCGGCGGTGGATTTCCTCCGCTTCGTCAACGAAGTCGCCGAGTATCTCACGGGCGGCATCGTACGGGAATTGCTGGCGGGATATTCGACCTAAATCGACGGCGGACTTACGATCCGCAGTTTCGGGAAATACGTTCGTAGGTAGCCCCGTAGTCTGGGACGGAGCCCCTGGTCAGCCGGAGTGATCAGCGGGCTTTTCTTCGACTGGTGGATTGGGGCAGTTTGACCGGGCCGCGAAGTCCATCCAACAGCGCGGGAACAGTTTTCCCCCGTAGCTCGGACTTGAGGCATCCCAGGACGTTGGCCTGGCGTTTTGATGTTGCCGCCGTTTTCATGCGAGTAATGCAGCTAGGGTAAGACGGATAGTAAGGAAAACAAATCCTGCCAGCCTTTAAAAAGCGGGTGCGTATGCGGTTGAAATGAACTCTTTGATTGCGTACTGGTTACTAATGAGCACAGGACAAGGTTCCGCTGGAAACGTGATCGCAGCCCTCGCGAGTTTTTTCATTCCCGGCCTCGGGCAGCTCATTCAGGGGCGTCCCGTTCGCGCGCTGATCTTCTTTCTCGCGGCGGCGGCGCTGTGGGTCATCATGCTCGGCTGGATCATTCACATCTGGGCGATCATCGACGCGGCGTTGTGGAAGCCCAAATCCTAGCGTAGACTGAGGGTGCCATGAGCACCCTGGAGAATTACATCAACGGGCGCTTTGTTCCTGCCCGGGCCGGTCGCACTCGCGAATATCTCAACCCCGCCACCAACGAAGTCCTCGGGGTGGCGACGGAATCCGACGCTTCCGATGTCGAGGCGGCCATCGAGGCCGCGCGGAGGGCGTTTGACGAGGGACCTTGGGCGACGACTCCGGCGGCGGAGCGGGCGGCGCGGCTGCTCAAGCTGGCCGATCTCATCGAAAGCCATGCCGAGGAACTGGCGAAACTCGACACGCTCAACAATGGCAAACCGCTGCGCGAGGCGCGTTACGACGCGGCAGATGCGGCGGGGTGCTTCCGGTATTATGCCGGGCTGGCGACGAAGCCGCAGGGGCAGACTTACGAGGTGGGCGATCCGAATATCGTCTCTGAGACCGTGCGCGAACCCATCGGGGTGTGCGGGCAGATCATTCCGTGGAATTACCCGCTGCTCATGGCGGCGTGGAAACTTGCGCCGGGGCTGGCGGCGGGGAATTGCTGCATCCTGAAACCCTCGGAGCTGACCCCGGCCTCGGCGGTGCGGCTTTTTGAGTTGATCGACGAAGTGGGATTCCCGCCGGGAGTGGCGCAGTTGGTGCTCGGGCCGGGTGATCCGGTCGGCGCGGCCCTGGCGGAAAGTCACGCGGTCGATAAAATCGCCTTCACCGGCGGAACGGCGACGGGGCGCAAGATCATGGCCGCCGCGACGGGGAACCTGAAAAAGATCTCCCTCGAGTTGGGCGGGAAAAGTCCGAACATCATTTTTGCCGATGCCGAACCGGACGCCGCTCTGGAGTATGCCATGTTCGGCATTTTCGCCGGGCAGGGTGAGGTGTGCAGTGCCGGGTCGCGGTTAATCCTGGAGCGAAGTCTGGCAGAAACCTTTCTGCCTCGTCTCGCGGAAGCCTGCGGGCGCATCGTGGTGGGCGACGGCCTCGACGAGGCAACCGAGATGGGGCCGCTCATCAGCCGGGCGCACCAGCGCAAGGTGCTCGACTACATCGCGGCGGGCCGAGCCGAGGGCGCGGAGCTGATTTGCGGCGGAGGAGTCTATGAGGACGAGCGGGCGAGGGGAAACTTCGTCCAACCCACGGTCTTCACCCAAACGACACCCGGGATGAAGATCGTGCGCGAGGAGATTTTCGGCCCGGTGCTGGCCGTGCAGCTTTTCGACACCGAGGACGAGGCGGTGAAACTCGCCAACGACACGGTCTACGGCCTTGCGGGCGGCGTCTTCACCTCCGATGGCGCGAAGGCCCGGCGGGTGATTCGCCGCCTGCGCGCGGGGATCACGTGGATCAATACGTACCATCCCACTTTCAACGAAGCTCCCTGGGGCGGCTACAAGCAAAGCGGCATCGGGCGCGAGCTTGGCACCTACGGGTATGAGGCCTACACGGAGGTGAAGCAGATCAATACAAACCTTGCGCCCGGACGCCTGGGGTGGTTCAAAGGCATCTAGCAATCCCTCCCTGCATGACCATACTCGGCATCGACATCGGTGGGACCGGCATCAAAGGTGCGCCGGTCGACGTGGAAACTGGCGCATTACTCGAGGAGCGTTTCCGGCTCCCGACTCCGCAACCCGCCCTGCCCAATGCCGTGGCGGACGTGGTCGAGGAGATCGCAAAGCATTTCAACTACTCCGGCCCGGCTGGTATTACCTTTCCTGCCGTGGTGAAAAATGGCGTCACCTGCACGGCGGCCAATGTGCACGAGTCGTGGATCGGTACGGATGCGGGCAAGCTTTTCTCCGAGCATGTCGGTGGGCAGGCGACGGTGGTGAACGATGCGGATGCGGCGGGCATCGCCGAGATGCGATTCGGCGCGGGCCGCGACCGTAATGGCGTGGTCATCATGCTCACGCTGGGAACGGGGATCGGCAGCGCGGTGTTTCTCGACGGCAAGCTGCTGCCCAATACGGAGTTTGGCCATCTGAAGATTCGCGGCAAGGATGCCGAGAAGCGCGCTTCCGAGAAGGTGCGCGAGGACAAAAAGCTTTCGTGGAAAGAATGGGCCGACCGGATCAGCGAATACCTGCAGGAGCTGGAGAAGCTGTTTTCTCCCGACCTCTTCATCATCGGCGGCGGTGTGAGCAAGAAGGCCGACAAATTCCTCCCGCACATCACCACGCGCACGGAGGTGATCATCGTCCCCGCCCAGATGCGGAACGACGCGGGCATCATCGGGGCGGCTTATCTCGCCCGCGGCCAGATCGTGGATGCCCTGCCGACGCCGTTGCAGGCAAATTCCTGACTTTCCTGCTGTTCTCCGGGCAAAAACCGGCTTTGTTAAAGCGCGATGCCTGAAGCGCCTCAAGGTACGATTTCTTTCTTCTTCACCGACATCGTCGGGAGCACGCGGCTTTGGGAGAAACACCCGAATCACATGGGGGCTGCCCTCGCCCGGCACAATGACATCATCCGCGGGATCGCGGAGAGCGGCGGCGGGTATGTTTTCAAGACGGTGGGGGATTCCTTCTGCGTCGCGTTTCCCACGCCGAGGCTGGCTCTGGAGGCTGCCGTGGCGGCCCAGGTGGCGCTGCTCGACGAGGACTGGTCCTCGGTCGGGACGCTGCTGGTTCGCATGGCGGTGCACACCGGTACGGCGGAGTGGCGCGATGGCGACTATTTTGGCGGAACGCTGAACCGCACCTCGCGCATCGAGGCGGCCGCGCACGGCGGGCAGATCCTTGTGTCGCAGGTTACGGTCGATCTGCTGGAGGACGAGAATCTGGACGTTTCCTTCCGTCCGCTCGGCAGCCACCGCCTGCGCAACCTCGACCGACCGGAGAATCTCTATCAGGTCATCGGCAACAATCTGCCGGACTCCTTCCCGCCGCCGAAGAGCATGGAGGTGCTGCCAAACAACCTGCCCGTGCAGACGACCAGCTTCATCGGGCGCGAGAAGGAGATGGAGGAGATCCATCAGCTCCTGAATCGCACCTCGCTCCTGACGCTTACGGGTACGGGAGGCACGGGCAAGACGCGGCTCTCCATCGAGGTCGGAGCGAGCCTGATTCATGAATTCCGCGATGGTGTGTGGCTGGCGGAATTTGCGCAGATTTCCGACCCGGCGCGGATTGTCGAGGTCGTCGCAACCAGCCTCGGAGTTCGCGAAGACCCGGAGCGCACCCAGCGCGAGTCTTTGATCCAGTTCCTGCGGGGCAAGACGCTGCTGTTGATTCTCGACAACTGTGAGCATGTGCTGGCCGAGGCGGCGAAACTGGCGGCGGAACTGCTGAGTTCCGCGCCGAATCTCAAGATCATCGCCACCAGCCGCCATTCGCTTGGCATTCGCGGTGAACAGACCTTCGCCGTGCCGCCGCTCGGGATGTTCGACGTGCGGCTCCACGAGTTGACGGGCGCGGACGTGGTGGAGCGCCTGTCGCAATATGATGCGGTCAAGCTCTTCATCGAGCGAGCCATGGCGGTGAAGCCGGACTTCCGAGTGACGAATGAGAATGCCCCGGCGCTGGCCGAGGTATGCAGCCGCCTGGATGGCATCCCGCTCGCCATAGAGCTTGCCGCCGCCCGGGTGAGAGTGCTCGACTTGGCCCAGATCGCGTCGCGTCTCAATGATCGCTTCCGGCTTCTGCGCGGAGGCAGCCGTACCGGGTTGCCGCACCAGCAGACCCTTCAGGCTCTTATCGACTGGAGTCACGACCTGCTCTCCGAGGAGGAACGCATCGTCTTTCGCCGGATGGGGGCGTTTCTTCTGGGCCGCAGCCTTCGGGCTCTGGAGCAGGTCTGCTCCGGTGACGGCGTGGAGGAGTACGACATCCTCGACCTCCTCCAGCAGCTCGTCGACAAGTCGCTCGTCATGGTCGAGCGCGATGTCGCGGGTGAACTGCGCTACACCATGATCGAATCGGTCTGGCAGTACGCCAAGGAGAAGCTCAAGGAATCCGGCGAGGAAGTCGCCGTGAAGAATCGGCATCTGAAATTCTTCCTGGAATACGCCGAGGAATTGCATCCCAAGCTGGAAGGACCCGAGCAAAAGCACTGGCTCGACGCCGGTCAGGCCGATGCGTGGAACTTCCGCGCGGCGATGCGCTGGGCGGTCGAGTCCAAACAGTGTGAACCCGGCTTCCGCATGATGGCCGCGCTCTACAGGTTGGTGGAGGTGCGCGGGGATGTCCGCGAGGTTTACGAGCTGCTCCTCAAGCTCCTGGCCGTCGATGGGGATGGCGACGGGAAGAAATATCGCGCCGATGCCGAGGTCGCGGCGGGTCGTCTGGCCTGGGCTCTGGATCGGTACGGCGAATCCCGCAAGCACTACGCCGCCGCCCGCCAAATCTACGAGACCCTCGGGGACGAAAACGGCATCGGGGTTGTGGAAATGCTCTCCGGTTTCATCAACCGTGGCGATCAGCATCTTCAGGAAGCGGAGGCCAATTTCCGCCTCGCCCTGGAGCTGGGACAAAAGACTGGCAATCTCTACGTGATCGCGGCGGCGCAGAGCGGCCTGGGCAGCATCGCCCTGGACCGTGGCCAGCTTGAGGAGGCCCGAAAGCTCAAGGAGGAGAGTCTCACCAACTACGAGGAGCTCGGCGACCAGTGGATCGTCGGCCTGATTTTATGGGGAGTCGCGTGGGTCGCCCGGGCGCAGGGAGACTATACCCGTGCCAAGCAAGTCCTCGACCGCTGGGTGGCCAATGTCCGGGAACTCGGCAACCAGTGGACGCTCCCGTACATCCTCGAGGAGTACGCCCAGGTGGCGGCCCGCACGGGCAAGCCCCTGCTCGCCGCTCGCATCATCGGTGCAGCCGATGCGCAGCGGGAGCACTTCAGTTCCTCCTTTTCCGCCAGCGAGGCCGAGGGCCATGCGGAACTCGTCGCCTTCATCCTGGCAGAGATCTCAGACGAGGAGTGGAATGCGGCTCGCGAGGAAGGCCGTCTGGCCACCCCTTGGGAGGTTTTGCGAGAGATCGACGAGCAGCTTTCATGAACGCGGATTATCCGGCCCGCGCCAAGATCCCCCGGAGCGAGATCGAGCACGCCCGGAGGCATCTCTTTATCTGCCTGGGGCCGGATTGCTGTGACGCGACATCCTCCACTCCCCTCTGGGATTATCTCAAGGCTCGCTGCCGTTCTCTGAAAGTCCCGGTTTTGCGCACCAAGGCGGCGTGCCTGCGTGTTTGCTCCGGCGGTCCGTGGCTGGTGGTGTATCCCGAGGGGGCCTGGTACGGCGACCTCACGGAGGAGCGCCTGGAGCGCATCCTGGTGGAGCATGTCGAGGAGGGCCGCCCGGTGGCTGAATGGGTGGCTGCGGCAGAGAAATTTCCCTGTGGCGATTCCCTCCCGGGGCTCGCCTGCGAAAAATGATTTCGACGAGGCGGCGCTAGGTTGTATGGTTCGGGCCGTGGCTGCGATGGTGGAACTCCGCTCGATAAGTAAGGTCTTCGGGAATTTCACGGCATTGCAGGAGGTGAGTTTTGAGATCAGAGAGGGGGAGTTCATGACCTTCCTGGGCCCCTCGGGTTGTGGAAAGACCACCTGCCTTCGCCTCATCAGTGGATTCGATACGCCCTCCAGCGGCCAGGTTTTTATCGGAGGCAAGGACGTGACCTTTGATCCTCCCTATCGCCGCGACGTGAATCAGGTCTTTCAAAGCTACGCCCTGTTTCCGCATCTCACCATCGCAGACAATATCGCCTTCGGGCTGAGAATGAAGAAGGTGCCGTCCGCGGAAATCAAGCGACGGGTCGATGAGGTCATCGGCATGACCGCACTCGAGCAATTTGTTCATCGCAAGCCAGCCCAGCTCTCCGGCGGGCAAAGACAGCGGGTGGCGCTCGCCCGGGCTATCGTTTGCGAGCCCAAGGTGCTCCTGCTCGATGAGCCGTTGAGCGCTCTGGATGCGAAGTTGCGTACGCAGATGCGTGTCGAGCTCAAGCAGCTTCAGAAAAAGCTGGGCATCACCTTTATCTTTGTGACCCACGACCAGGAGGAGGCTCTCACGATGAGCGATCGCGTGGCGGTCCTCAACAATGGCCGGGTCGAGCAGATCGGGACGGTCAACGAGATTTACTACAAACCGGCCACCCGGTTCGTCGCCACCTTCATCGGAGAGACGAATATCATCGAGGCCACCGTGCTCAGCACTGGTCCTCGTACGGTTCGTTGCCGCCTCGAAGGGGGGCTGGAACTCGAGGTCGCCAGCCAGGGGCAATCGCACGAGGGGAAAATCCTCCTTTCCCTCCGCCCGGAAAAGGTCCGTCTGGCCCGTCAAAAGCCTGACGGGGTGAATGTCTTCCCAGGTAAGATATCCGCCGAGATTTTCAAGGGAGCGGTCGATGACATCACGCTCGTCGTGGAGGGGGGGCTGGAGCTCGGAGCCCTGCTGACCAATGATGGCCAGGAGGAATTTGATTTTCACGAGGGCGAATCCGTTTTTTGCCGCATTCAGCCCGAGGACATCAATATCGTCGCGAGCTGAGGGGCTTTTTTTGCGCCTCGCGTTTTGATGATTTTCCCCCAAAAACGCTGTTCCTACGAGGGGACAGACGGAACTGTCGCGGAATTGTGACCAAAGAGTGACAATCGCTGTTCGGATTTGTTCAAAAAGAATGCGAAAAAAGCTTTGACGGGGGGGCTGAGCCTTACTAAGACCTTGGCACATAACGTGCTGAAAGGCATCAACCATGCTTTTCCGCATGCGTAGTCAGGGGTCGACCGCAAGGGACATCCGATGGCTGCAAAACCAAAAACAAAGGAGAACTACAAAATGAAACTAGCTACCAAGATTGTTGCCGCAGTCGGAATGGCAGCGATGCTGGCCAACCAGCCGCTTCTCGCCGGTGATGGCAAGACCTTCAAAGAGAAAGTGGTCGTCGAAGAGGAAAAGAAGTGGTGGGGCGCGTCCCTCAGCACCGGTTGGGACAGCCTTTACATGTTCCGCGGTGTGAACATCCTTCGCTTCGACAGCGATGGAACCAAGCAGTCCTACGGCTCGAGCCTCTACTGGACTGACCTCAACGCCACTTGGAACATCACCGACAACGATTTCCTCACTGTCGGTTCCTGGATGGCCTTCGGCCTGACCAAGAGCGTCTACAAGGAACTCGATGTGTACACCTCGTATACCCACAACTTCGGCAACCTCGCCGTCAGCTTCGGGTACACGTTCTACTACTACATCAGCTCCCAGCTCTATCAGAACGAGTTGAACGCCAAGGTTGCGTACACCTTCGAGTTGCCCGCTGGCATCACGATCACGCCGTCCTTGACCTACTACTTCAACGTTGGTCCTGACTTCCGTAACTTCGACGCCTGGACGGGCGCTGTGAACTCGGCTTCCAGCTACCTCCTCGCTCGCATCGACGGTGCAGTACCGCTCTACAAGGACGTTCTGTCCCTGACTCCGTGGTTCGCCTTCGGTACTTCCTTCGACTACAACCCGAAGACGTCTGATAACGCCAACGGCTTCAACTTCTTCACTGGTGCGAACAACATCGAGTTCGGTCTCGGTCTCCCGATCAAGATCAACGACATGATCACCCTGTACGGCTACGGCGCCTACAGCTATCAGTGGGAAGGCCTCCTCGGCACCGAACCCAGCACGTTCTGGGGCGGCGCGAAGGTCACCTTCTCGTTCTAAGCTGATCAGTTAGCTGAACTTACCAAAAACCCTCTCCATCTCGGTGGAGAGGGTTTTTTTTGCCCTGAAATCGCGTGACTTGGCGCAGCGAATGCCGATAGTCACCTGCATATGGAGGACGTCTTGCAGACCCTTGGGGTCGCCCTGGGGCTGGCTGCTCTGGCAGGGCTGAATCTTTATCTCACGGTCTTTGCGGCCGGACTGGCGATTCACTTCAGTTGGGTAGCTCTGCCTGCTTCCCTGCAAAGTCTCCATGTGCTGGGCGATCCTTGGGTGATCGTGGTTGCGGGCATTTTGTATTTTCTCGAGTTCTGGGCTGACAAGGTGCCGTGGATCGACTCGGCGAACGATACCGTCCATACGATCATCCGCCCGATCGGGGGCGCTTTGCTCGCAGTCCTGGCGCTCGGGGACGCGCATCCCGCGGTGAAGGTGGTGGCGGCGCTGCTGGCTGGCGGGGTCGCCCTGTCCGCTCACGCAGCCAAGGCGGGAACCCGGTTGGTGGCCAATACGTCCCCGGAACCCATTTCCAATATCGGTCTGAGCCTGGGAGAGGATGTGGTCGTCCTGGGCGGACTCACCTTGGTCGCATGGCATCCGATCGTCGCCCTCATTGCCACGGTGCTCGTGATCCTGGCGATCTGGGTGCTGCTGCCCAAACTCTTGCGCTCCATCCGGGCGACAGGATGGCTGGCCTGGCGCAAGCTCAATGAGCCCGCGGATGGCGCTGACGATGACAATATCTTCCGGAAAATCCCGGGTCCATGTGAGCTGCTTCTGCGGCGGGCTCGTGCCACGACGGAGAATTTCACCGTGGCCGTGCCGTGCATCAGCGGCGGCGGCCCCCGCCTGCCTCGCAATGTCTTTGGCTGGCTGGTTCGCTTTGAAGGCGGACGCCTGTTTTTTGTCGGCCCCCGCCGGTTTGGACCGATCGTGGTCGAGATCCCGGTGGAGGGACGCGATATCTTGCGGGAGTCCCGGTTTCTCTCCGAGCGTCTCATGATCGGCGGTCCGTCCTCGACGAATGTGTTTCTTTTCGAACGCGGTCATCGGGCGCTGTGTGATCGCCTCGCCGAGGCGTTGAAGCCCCTCCCCGTGGCTGAGCCTGAGCTGGTCCAGTAGCCCTTTGTCGTGCTGGTGGATTTCGAGCGTCCCTATCTTCTTTTTCTGATTCCCTTCGCCCTGGCGATGGTCTGGGTCCTGCAACGGGGCTCGCTCGCTGCCTGGACAGCGAGACAGCGGGCGCTGGCTGTCTCCATTCGCTGTCTCCTGCTTGTGCTGCTTGTCATTGCGCTGGCCGGACCGGCCCTCCGCGGACTGACCCGCGATGTTGCCGTCGTCTTTTTGCGCGACGTTTCTGCCAGCATCCACGAGGCCGGGCAAAAGGCTTCATCCGATTTTGTCGGGCAGGCCGCGCAGAATCATCTGAGGAACTCCGGTCAGGTTGATTTTGCCGCCGGGGCTGGCGTGGCGCGGTCGTATGGGGAAATGGAAGCACCTCGTGCCGTCACTGTGCCGCGGGATGCCACGGACCTCGCGGCGGCCCTGGAGTTTGCCCAGGCGTCTCTCCCGGCCGACCGTCCCGGGCGGATCGTCCTGCTCTCGGATGGAGCGGTCAATGCGGGGCGGCCAGCGGAAAGCGTGCTCGCCCGCCTGAAAGAGCGCGGGGTGGAGTTGGATGTCGTGCCTCTTGCCGCTGACAAACGCCCCGACGCGGCGGTGCTGTCGGTTTCGGTGCCGTCCTCGGCGAGGGAAGGGGAGACCTTTGACGCGAAGGTGACGATCAACTCGACGGAGCCGGAGGCCCGAGCGACGATTCGTTTTTTCCAGAATCGCGTGCTGGTCGCCGAGATGGAGAAGGATCTGGCCGAGGGAGTGAATGACGTGGTGATTCCCAACCTGCGCGCAGAGGCCGGGCTCGGCCTGTACGAGGCGACGGTTTCCCTGGAGGGTGATACCCGGCCGGAGAATAACCGGAGCCATGCCGTGGTGGTGCATGGCGGCGCGGCGAGGACCCTGCTCGTCGACCGCGACCCCTCGCAGGTGGACGCCCTGGCTGGCGTGCTGCGCGGAGGAGGTTTTCAGGTCGAGGTGCGACCGCCCTCGGGATTCCCCGCCACGCTTGAGGAGCTGGAGAGTTTTGACCTCGTCATGCTCAGCGACGTGCCGGCGCAGGAACTGAGCGACCAGCAGATGCGTTCGCTGGCCTCGTGGGTGAAGGACTTTGGCGGCGGGTTTCTCATGTCGGGCGGCGATGCGAGTTTCGGGGCGGGCGGGTATTTCCGCACCCCGGTGGCGGCGGTGCTCCCTGTGCGCATCGAGCGCCAGGAGCGGGAGGAGACTCCCGTGGCGGCGCTGCTCGTCGTTCTCGACCGCTCCGGCTCCATGTCGGCCATGGCTGGAGGGCAGACCAAGATGTCCTTGGCGAACGAGGGGGCGAGCCTGGCGCTCGAGGTGCTCCAGGCCCGGGATCTGTTCGGAGTTTTTGCCGTCGACACGCGGGTTCAGCAGGTGGTTCCGCTCGCTCCGGCCACGGACCGGACCGCGATGGCGCGCAGGATCGCTGGCATCACCTCGGGGGGCGGCGGCATCTACGTGTACACGTCTCTGGCGGAGGCCTTCCCGGTGCTCCGCGACGCGCAGGGCAAGATCAAGCACATCATCCTGTTTGCCGATGCCGCTGATGCGGAGGAAAAATCGGCGGGCGGGGAGGGCAATCCCTCTGTGGGCGGCGGATCGTCGCTCGACCTCGCCGCCGCCATGCTGGCCAATCGTATTACCCTCTCCGTGGTGGCCCTCGGGCGCGAGGAAGACAAGGACACGGCCTTTCTGCGCGATCTGGCGACCAAGGGCGGCGGGCGGTTTTATCTCACGGCGGACGCGACGACGTTACCGCGCCTGTTCAGCCAGGAGACGATGCGCGCCACGCAGTCGAGCTTGCGCGAGGAGGCGTTTCTAGTGACGCCGACAGGCGCTTTCGATGTGCTGCACGGCATCCCGTGGTCCGAGGCGCCGCCGCTCCTGGGGTTGAATCTCTCCAGCGCGAAGCCCGGCGCGGATCTCCTGCTGGTGGCGGAATCCGGCGAGCCCATCCTCGCCATCTGGCGCTATGGCCTGGGGCAGGCGGCGGCTTTCCTCAGTGATGCGAAACCCCGCTGGGCCGCCGAGTGGATGACATGGCCGGGATACGGTAAATTCTGGACGCAGCTCGCCCGTCAGCTCGTGCGCCCGGATCGTCGCGACGACCTGAGCGCCGAGGTGGTGAAATCCGGAGACCGCCTCGCGGTGGACGTTTCGGCTGTGACCGGGGCGGGGGCCTTTCGCAATGGACTGCCCGTTACCGTGACGGTGGCTGAGCAGGGCGGAGCCAGCCGGTCGCTCATCGCGCCGCAGGTCGCCCCCGGGCGTTACCGGGTGGAGTTTCCCAAACCCGAGGCCGAAACCGCTGTCATCGCGGTGGGCGACGGAGCGGGACGGCCCATCTCACTGGCCTGGATGCGCGATGCCGGGCGGGAGTTTCTTCCCGTGGCCGACACGCGGCCCTTTCTGGAAAAGCTGGCCCGGGATGGCGGGGGGATCTTTCAGCCGACGCCGGAGCAGGTTTTCCGCCCGGCGCGGCAGGCCGCCTCGACGCGGCGCGACCTTTCCCCGTGGCTGCTGGCGGCGGCGCTGCTCCTCTGGCCGGTCGATATCTGGCTGAGGCGGCGGGACTGGACGTAAGCGCCCGGTGGAGAAACAGCTTGCGGCGATTTTCCCCTGCCCGCTAGGTTGCTTCGATGAAAGTACTGGTTACCGGCGGCGCCGGCTTTATTGGCTCCCATTTGGTTCGCAGGCTCCTGCGCGCCGGCCATGCCGCTGTGATCGTCGACAACTTCAACGACTACTACAACCCCGCCATCAAGCGGTCGAATATCGCGGGACTGGAAAGCAATGTGGAGCTGATCGAGGCGAATATCGAGGACGCCGACCGCATGAAGCAGGTCGTGGTCGATGGGAAATTTGACGCCATCGTGCATATCGCCGCCCGGGCGGGAGTTCGTCCATCCCTGGAAAACCCGCTCTCCTACCTCCAGACCAACGTCAACGGCACCTACAATATGCTCGAAGCCGCCAAGGCGGGCGGAGTGGGCAAGTTTCTATTTGCCTCCAGCTCATCGGTTTATGGTCTGGCGAAGACGGTGCCCTTCTCGGAGGACCTGCCGCTCCCGCAGACCCTCAGCCCTTACGCGGCGACGAAGCTCGCGGGTGAGCACCTGTGCGGCAATTTCTCGCATCTTTACGATCTGGGCGTGGTTTGCCTGCGCTTTTTCACGGTCTACGGGCCGGGCCAGCGTCCTGACCTGGCGATCCACAAGTTCACGGACCTGATTTACAACGACAAGCCGATCCCGAAGTATGGCGATGGCGGCACCCGCCGCGATTACACCTACATCGACGACATCATCCAGGGCGTGATGGGCGCTCTCGCCTACGACAAGACGAAGTTTGAGATCGTCAACCTTGGCGAAAGCGAGACGACGACCCTCACCGAGTTGATCGAGGCGCTGGAGAAATCCATCGGTAAAAAAGCGATCATCCAGCAGCTCCCCGAGCAGCAGGGCGACATGCCGCTGACCTGTGCGGACATTCGCAAGGCCCGCGCCCTCCTCGGCTACGACCCGAAGGTGAAGATTTCTGAAGGCATTCCCCGCTTCGTCGAGTGGTATGCCAGCCAGCACGGAAAATGAGCGCCGTCGCCGACCTCCTCACCCAGCTCGTCCGCATCCCGAGTGTGAATCCCGAGGGCGACCCGGGGACGGATCGCACGGGGGAGGCGGAGTGTGCGAAGTTCATCGCGGATTTTCTGACCAGCCTCGGCGCCGAGGTGCAGTTGCCCGAGATCCTGCCGGGCAGGCCGAATGTCATCGGGCGTTTCCCGTCGGATCGACCGGGCAAGCCGCGTCTCCTTTTTGCACCGCACACGGATACCGTGAGCGTGCTCGGCATGACGATCGAGCCCTTCAGCGGCGAACAGCGCGATGGCCGCATCTGGGGCCGGGGCTCCAGCGATACCAAGGGGCCGATGGCCGCCATGCTCCAGGCCCTGAGCGACCTGCGCGACGTGCTGCCGACCTTGAGCCATGAAATCTGGTTCGCCGGGCTGATGAGCGAAGAGGCGGGCCAGCATGGGTCCATCTCGCTGGCTTCGTCGGAGACCTTTGATTTTGTCCTCGTCGGTGAGCCGACCAGCCTCGAGATCGTGCATACGCACAAGGGGTCGCGTCGGATTTTCCTCCATGCCACGGGCGTGGCTGTGCACAGTTCCACGCCGGACAAGGGCAAAAACGCCATCGAGCCGGTGCTCGACGCGCTGGTCTATCTCAAGGCGGAGTTTCAGCGCCGCTTTGGCGACCTGACCCACCCGATCCTTGGTCGCACCACCATGAGCATCGGAACCATCCGGGGCGGCAGCAAGGTCAACATCGTGCCGGAGGGCTGCGATGCGGCGGTCGACGTGCGCACGCTGCCGGGGCAGGACATTGACGGATTCGTCGCCGACCTGAAGGAGCGGTTTCCTGACGTGACATTCACCACTGCGGGAGCAGCGCCCTTGTGGACTGATCCGGAGAACGCTATCATCCAAAAACTTCGTGGTTGCGGAGCCGGGCTCACGGGAGCCCCGTGGTTCTGCGACGCCGCGCCCTTCTCGGAACGCGGCGTGCCTGCCGTGGCGCTCGGGCCGGGGTCCATCGCCCAGGCTCACACCGCCGACGAATGGATCGCCATCGCCGACCTCGAAGCCGGACTCACCTTTTACAAAAACTTTCTCAACCAACTCGCATGAGCGAAAAAACCGCCGTCTCTCCCACCCGCCAGGAGGATTTTCCCGAATGGTACCAGCAGGTCATCCGCGCCGCCGACCTCGCTGAAAACTCCGAAGTGCGCGGATGTATGGTCATCAAGCCCTGGGGCTACGCCCTCTGGGAGCGCATGCAGGCCGTGCTCGATGGCATGTTCAAGGCCACGGGCCACCGCAATGCCTACTTCCCGCTCTTCATCCCGCTGAGCTACCTGGAGAAGGAAGCCGCGCACGTCGAGGGCTTCGCCAAGGAATGCGCCGTGGTCACGCACCACCGCCTGGAGGCCAAGGACGGCAAGCTCGTGCCCTCGGGCCAGCTCAGCGAACCGCTCATCGTACGCCCGACCTCCGAGACGATCATCGGCGCGGCCTATGCCCGCTGGGTGAAATCCTGGCGCGACCTCCCGATTTTGCTGAACCAGTGGGCCAACGTGGTCCGCTGGGAAATGCGCCCGCGCCTCTTTCTCCGCACCGCAGAGTTTCTCTGGCAGGAGGGGCACACCGCCCACGAGACCAGCGAGGAAGCAGTCGCGGAAACGATGAAGATGCTGCGCGTCTACGAGACCTTTGCGCGCGATTACCTCGCCATCCCGGTCATCACGGGTGAGAAGAGTGAGAGCGAACGTTTCCCCGGCGCGGTGCAGACGTATTGCATCGAGGCCATGGTGCAGGATCGCAAGGCCATCCAGGCCGGCACCTCGCACTTCCTCGGGCAGAATTTCTCCAAGGCCTCCGGCATTCAATTCCAGTCGCGCAGCGGCGCGGTGGAGCATGCCTGGACGACGAGCTGGGGCGTGAGCACCCGCCTCATCGGCACGCTCATCATGGCCCATGGCGATGACGACGGCCTCATCATGCCGCCGCGCGTGGCTCCGGCCCATGTCGTGATCATTCCCATCACGCCCAAGGAAGACACCCGCGCCGCCGTGCTTGAAGCGGCGGAAAATCTCGCCACGCAGCTCCGCGAGGTCAGCTACCACGGCGTGCCCGTGCAGGTGGAGGTGGATTCGCGCGACCTCGGCGGCGGCGTGAAGAACTGGGAGTGGATCAAAAAGGGCATCCCGATCCGCATCGAGATTGGCCCGCGCGATCTCGCGCAGGGTACGGTGGCGCTCTCCCGCCGCGATCGTCCGCACAAGGAAAAGGCCTTCCTGCCCACGGCGGATGTCATTTCCAGCGTGGCGGGTGTGCTCGACGAAATCCAGGCCGAGCTGCTCGCTCGTGCCACGGCCTTCCGCGATGCGAATCTCAAGGTCATCGAGAGCAAGGAGGACTTCTACAAGTTCTTCACCCCGGCAAACTCCGACAAGCCGGAGATTCACGGCGGCTTCGCCCTCGCGCATTGGAATGGCAGCGCGGCGGTCGAGGAGCAGATCAAGAATGACCTCAAGGTGACGATTCGGTGCATTCCGTTCACGGATTCGCCCGAGGCCGGCGCCTGTATCTTCACTGGCGAACCCAGCAGGCAACGGGTCGTCTGGGCCAAGTCTTACTAAGCCTTCTCAACAAGGGGCCGCTTCGAGATCGGAGCGGCCCTTTTTCTTTTTCCGGGGGGCGCTAAGTTTTGTCTTAAGAAAACTTTGCGTTTCGCGTTAACTCGGTTGACGTGAAAACGCCCCTCCTTCCCCTCCTCGGGCTGTTCGCGCCGCTGGCCTTCGCTACAGGAGCCCAACCGGCGCTTACGATTTACAACCAGAACTTTGCCGTCGTGCGCGACCAGATCGCACTCGATCTGAAACTGGGCGAGAATCAGGTCGTTTTTGACGAAGCGACGATGCAGGTGGAGCCGGATTCCGTCATCCTGCGCGACCCGGCGGGAAACCCGCTGCAAATCCTCGAGCAGAGCTACCGCAATGACCCCGTCAGCCAATCGCTGCTCCTTTCGCTCTTTGAGGGGCAGGAGATCGACTTTTTCGTGGCCGAGGTGAACAAACCCGACCGCGTGGTGCGTGGGAAGATCATCCGCTCCGGCTATGTCGCGCACAATAGCCTGGCGATGCAGCGGTATGGGAATCAGTACGCGATGACCCAGATGGCCATGTCCAGCCCGGGCGGGGCAGGCGAGCCGATCATTCAGGTCGATGGCAAGATCCAGTTCGGCCTGCCGGGCAAGCCGGTCTTTCCCTCGCTCGGGGACGATACGATCCTCAAGCCGCGCTTGTCCTGGGTCATCAACTCGCCAAAACCGCTGAAGACGGATGCCGAACTCGGTTACATCACGCGCGGCATGACTTGGGAGGCGAGCTATAACGTCGTGGCTCCCGAGAAGGGCAATGACCTCGACATCGTGGGCTGGGTGACGATGGACAACCAGACGGGGCGAGACTTCGTCGATGCGAAGATCAAGCTGATGGCGGGCGAGGTGAACAAGGTTCCTGTTTTCGATGGATATATAAACTATGGCAGCTCTATAAGCACTCCGACCGCATTTGAGAGCATTCCGCGCCCGACGGTGACAGAAAAGGCCTTCGACGAATATCATCTCTACTCGCTGGAGCGCCCCGCCACTCTGCGTGATCGCGAGACGAAGCAGGTCGAGTTCATCCGCGCCTCCGGGGTGAAGAGCGAGGTGATCTATGTCTACGACGGTGCGGTGATCGACTGGAACCGCTGGCGCGGATACAATCGCTCCTCGCTGAGGCAGAACGAGGAGTTTGGCTCCGACAGCAAAAACCGTGTGTCGGTGATGAGGGAGTTCAAGAATACGAAGGAAAACGGCCTCGGGATTCCCTTGCCCAAGGGTCGTGTGCGCTTCTATCGCGCGGATGGAAAGCAGCTCGAGTTCACGGGTGAGAACGTCATCGATCACACGCCGAAGGACGAAACGGTGCGCGTCTACACCGGCGATGCCTTCGATCTCGTAGGCGAGCGCAAGCGGACGAATTTCAAGGTCGACAGGTCCAACAACTGGTCGGACGAGAGTTTTGAAATCACCCTGCGCAATCGCAAGACCGAGCCGGTGACGATCCGTGTCGTCGAGCATCTGCTGCGCTGGAACAACTGGGACATCACGGACAAGAGCATGCCTTTCAAGAAGCTGAATTCCGACGAGATCGAGTTTCTCGTCGAACTGAAGCCCGACGAAGAGCGCAAGATCACCTACACCGTTCACTACTCCTGGTAATCCTTATGAAATCCCCCATGCTTTTGCTTGCAGGCTGGTGCGCGTCGATGACCGCAGCCATATGCGCTCAGCCCGCCCTGACGATTTACAACCAGAACTTTGCCGTGGTGCGCGACCAGATCGCGCTCGATCTGAAACAGGGTGAGAATCAGGTGGTTTTCGACGGAGCGACGATGCAGGTGGAGCCGGATTCCGTGATCTTGCGCGATCCGGCCGGAAACCCGCTCCAGATTTTGGAGCAGAGTTACCGCAATGACCCGCTGAGCCAGGGGCTGCTGCTTTCGCTGTTCGAAGGGAAGGAAATTGACTTTTCCATCCCGCAGCAGGTGAAGCCGGATCGCGTCGTGCGGGGAAAAATCATCCGCTCCGGTTATCAGCCGCCGAGCCAGCCCGGCCGCAATGCCGTGTCGGTCGCGGGCCCCATCATCGAGGTCGAGGGGAAAATCCAGTTTGGTCTCCCCGGCCAGCCAATCTTCCCTTCACTCGGGGATGACACCATCCTCAAGCCGCGCTTGTCGTGGGTCATCAACACCGCGAAGCCGCTGAAGACGGAGGCCGAGCTGGGCTACATCACACGCGGCATGACCTGGGAGGCCAGTTACAATGTGGTCGCACCGGAAAAAGGGAACGACCTCGACATCGTGGGCTGGGTGACGATGGACAACCAGACGGGCCGCGATTTCACCGATGCAAAGATCAAGCTCATGGCCGGGAATGTGAGCAAACTTACTCCGGATGAGCCGCAAGCTCAGTTGTTTGCGGTCTCGGGTGTTGTCACAAGACTCCGCAGCGATGCACAAGTTACCGAAAAGGCCTTCGACGAGTATCATCTCTACACGCTGGAGCGGGCGGTGACCCTGCATGACCGCGAGACGAAGCAGGTGGAGTTCATTCGAGCCTCCGGGGTGAAGAGCGAGGTGATCTATGTTTACGACGGTGCGGTGATCGACTGGAATCGCTGGCGCGGCTACGATCGCAGCTCCCTGCGGCAGAATGAGGAGTTCGGCTCCGACAGCACGAAGACGGTCTCCGTGATGCGGGAGTTCAAGAACACCAAGGAGAACGGCCTCGGTATTCCCTTGCCCAAGGGTCGTGTGCGGTTCTATCGCGCGGACGGGAAACAACTGGAATTCACGGGCGAGAATCAGATCGACCACACGCCGAAGGACGAGACGGTGCGCATTTATACCGGCGACGCCTTCGATCTTGTCGGCGAGCGCAAACGGACAAATTTCAAGGTCGACAGCTCCAATAACTGGGCGGACGAGAGCTTTGAAATCACTCTGCGTAGTCGCAAGACCGAGCCTGCGACGATTCGCGTGGTCGAGCATCTCCTGCGCTGGATGACCTGGGACATCACGGACAAAAGCATGCCGTTCAAAAAGCTCACTTCCGACCAGATCGAGTTTCTCGTGGAGCTCAAGCCCGACGAGGAACGCAAAATCACCTACACCGTTCACTACTCGTGGTGATGACGTTGCGGGCGTTTTTGGGAGTCTTGCTGCTGGCTGGTATTTGCGGTGCGGCCGAGCCTGAGACGCAGCCGGATTTTTGGGTCGATGGGGCCGCGGTCAATGGAGATGGCAATCTCGTTGCCTTCGGGAGAAACCTGCAGGCGCAGCTAGGGATTTTCGCCGACGGCAAATGGCGCATGTTTCCCGTTCCCCTGCCGAAATCTTCCGTCTCGCCGCGCAAGATCATCTCTCTGAAAGACGGTCGCGTGGCAGTGGTCTGGAGCGTCAGCGACGGAAAGTGGATTCTCACGGTTTTGAAGGGAGCAAAAGCCGAGCAATCCATTCCCTTCGATTGGGAGAATAAATCCTGGGACCACCTGGGGATGACTGAGGATTCCGACGGCGGCATCTGGCTGACCGGCGAAATCCCCAAGGTTTTACGCGTATCAATGCCAGATTCACGAGTGGTGAGCTATGACCTGACCCCTTTTCGCCGGGCGAACCGGGGTTCCAATTGGAATGACGTCGGTTTTCTGGAAGATGGCCGAGGTACTCGCTGGCTCTGGACCCGCAATACGGCAGACAACTACGCGGGCATCGACCTGCCAGTGCGTGTGGAGGGCGAGACTTTGAGCCCGCTTAGCGATGTCGAGGCCATGAAGGGGCTGGCCCTCATGGATGTGCAGGCCCGGGATCGCGATTCCCTCTGGTTTGTTGCGCGGAAGGGGGTGTTCGTTTTCTCGCTCGATACGCTCCAGGCTGAGAAGGTGCCGCCGCCGGGAGAGAAGGATTTTCGTTTTCTCTACACCATCATTCCCAACGGCAAAAACTGGGTGCTTTTCGGAGGATCTCCTGCCGAGCCCGAACTCTGGGAACTGCGCGCTGGCAAGTGGGTCCGGCGAGTATTGCCTCCGCACGTGGCCTTCAATACCTCGAATCCTGAAGAGCCTTACTACATGAGGCTGCATGGCGGGCTGGTTTTCGCAGCGCGCGATGGTTTGCTCTTTCTTCCGGACGGCAGCAACAATGGGAAATTGCTCGATTGGCACAATGGCTGGCTGCTGGGGTCCACCCGGTCGGTCGTGCCGATCAAGGGAAGTCGTTTCTTCGCCACTCCTTGGGATAGTCGTGCCGGGTGCGGCATGGTGGCGAACCTGGAGGACTATCTTTTGCCCAAGCCGACAGTGGACGCGTCGATGATTTCCCCGCGTAGCGGCTGGGCGGTCGATGTAAACGATCGGGTGTTTACGATCCTCGATGATTCTCTGACGGTGAATGCCTGGACCGGGCGCGAGTGGATCGAGATCGCGCGACCGGAAAGCCTGCCCCTGCGCTGGCGGTACGATATCGAGATCGATGCCCGGGGGCGAATCTGGGTTTTTCCGGATTCCTCCGACTTGAACCGGCCGATCGCGATCCTCTCACCCGATCTCAAAACCTGGGAAACCTTTCCCCGCTTTGATGATGCGTTGGTGAAGTATCACGAGGATCTGGACGGTTTTGCGAAAGCCCGCGAATGGAAGCGCCCGATTCTCGGCCCGCGCGGGCAGATGGCCTACCGTACGCCGAACTGGTTGCTGCGATACTGGAATGGCTCCGAGTGGCGATCATGGAAGCTGGAGGAGATCATCGGCCCGGCCTCCGGTGATCGGGTGAGCACGCCTTTCTTTTCCCCGGAAGGCGATCTTTGCGTGAATACCTTGAAATCGCCCAATACCTGGCGCCTGGTGGATGGAAAGCAATGGAAGAGCGAGGCAAAACGGGAAGGCATCCCCGACCGGTGGACGGGGAATCAATCGCATGTCGAGCGGGCCGAGCTGCCCGATGGGTTCAGTGCATACAAGCTGCGGTCGCCATCCGTGGCCGTGGACAACCAGGGGCGCACCTGGGTGGCGGGCAGCGGTCGGTTGTTCGTATTTCACAATGGGCGGATCGCCCCGGTTTTTGAAGATGGAAAGATGCATCCCTTCCTCGCCAGCCCATCCATTAGCGAGGTGCGGACGGATCGTGCCGGGAATACCTGGATCAAGACGGGCTCTCTGGACAGGGTGATGATTCCGGCGCGGAAACATGATGTGCCCAAGGCTGCCGTGAAGGTGGATGCCTTGGGATTGGCCACACTGGAGGCGGCGACCGGCGACCAGATCGAGTACAGCCTCGATCACGGGCCGTGGCAGACGGTGAAGCCCGGGACTCGGGCGATCGGATATTTATTCGAGGGACGGCATGAGATCGAGGTCCGGTTCGTCACACCGGAACTGGACGTGCTCGGCCCGGTTCATCTGGAATGTCAGGTGTCCACGCCGATGGCTGCACAACTGGCCCGGTTTGCCGATGTGCTGGCTGCGGGGCCGGATTCCGCCCGGGCTGAGGCGGTGCAGGCATTGATCCGGAAACCGGCTGAATCGATGAAGGTTTTGAAATCCCGCGAGGCGAAGTCGGAAACTGAAAGATGGTGGATCGAGGCGGCGGTGCAGGAGTGCGAAAGGGAGGCGGCGAAACCGCGGTGACGAGCCTTTGCGCTTGAGTGCCAAAATCTTTCAAGGCATTTTGAGGCACGTGCCTTACGCCGACCCCGAGAAACAAGCCGAGTACCATCGCAACTATTACCGCGAATACATGCGGAATCGTTATGCGACCGACGAGGAATTTCGCGAAGCCGAAAAGGCCCGCAAACGCGAGGCCTACCAGGCCAATCGCGAAAAGGTGATCGCCCGAGTGATCGCCGCCCGCGCCCGCCGCAAAGCCGCTCAGGCTGCCGCCGCTGCTGCTGCGGTGAAATCGCCCCGCAAGGCGGGGTAGTTTTTCGCTGACGGCTCATTTTCCGCCGTCATTCCTGGCTGGGAATTTCATGAAACCCGGGGCGGAGTCTGCGGTTTTTCGGCTGGGCGGTTTGATTGTTTCCGCCACGGCCTTGGTGCTTTCCCTGCCCGCGCTGATCGGGATGCTCCTGATCGTGGCGCAATTCCCGCCGCACACCGCGAGAGAATATCTCTGGGTGGCGGTAACTGGCGGGGCGTCGCTGTGGGCGTTGGTGGCTGGGCTGGTCTTCCAGATTCGTCCCCGGCGGTGGAGCTACATGCTGGTATTTTCGTCGCTCGTTCTGGTCCCCTGTGTGTGGGTTTATTGGGCATTGGCCTTTCCGCCGAGGCTCCTGCACTGACCACAAAAAAAGGCCGGTGTTTCCACCGGCCTTTGGCGCGAGAGGTATCGCTTGTTTAAACGGGCAGCCCGAGGCGTTCCGTGACTTTGATGCCCAGGTACTCGCGCAGCGGGGCGGATTCCACGCGCTCGAGGAGCGACTGGAAGAAGCCGTTCACGATGAGGCGGCGGCCGTCCTCTTTGCGGATGCCGCGGGCCTGCATGTAGAAAAGCTCGTCCTCGTTGATCTCGCCCGAGGTCGCGCCGTGGGTGCAGCGCACGTCGTCGGCCAGGATTTCCAGGCCGGGCATGGAGTTGGCCTCGGCGTCGTTGCTGAGCATGAGGTTGCGGACCTTCTGGTAGGCGTCGGTGCGATGCGCTCCCTCCTCGACCTTGATGAGTCCGGCGAAGATCGACCGGGAGGTGCCGTCGAGAGAGTTGAGATACAGCAGGTCGCTCGACGCGCCGGGAGAGGCATGATCCTGCAAGGTGCGCTGGTCGACGATGCGGGCGCCGTCGAGCGGGTTGATCGAGAGCATCTCGCTGCGGGAACCCTCGCCGTCGAGACGACTGAGCGATTCCCCGCGCACGAAGCCGCCGCCGAAGTTCAGGCTGAGCGCCGAGCTCGTGGCGTCGCGGGCGACGATGGTCGAGTTGATGTGAAAGGCGAGCGAGGTGGGCGACCAGTTCTGGACCGCCACGTAGTTGAGCTTCGCTCCGCGCTCGAGGTGCAGATCATTGACCCCGCAGGCAAAGGCCCGCTGGTTGTCGGAACTCTGGAAGTAATCCAGCACGGTCACCTTGCTGTTTTCACCGCAGATGATGAGGGTATGAGGGAATACCGAGGCATTCTCGCCCTCGACCCAATGGAAGACCTCGATGGGCAGGGTCACCTCGACATTGGCCGGCACGTGGATGAACGTGCCCCCGGTGACGCGCGCCTTGTGCAGGGCGGCGTACTTGTGGGAGCCGAGCTCGACGGGCTGGGCCATGAAGTAGCGGCGGAAGATTTCCGCATGATCGCGGGCGGCGACATCGAGCGGGGCGACGACCACTCCGGCCGGGAGGCTGGCGGTGTCGGCGTGCAGCAGGGCGTTGTTGCCAAAGACCAGCTTCGCCGCGGTCTGGTCGAGGCCGCGCGAGGAGTTGATCAGGCGGCCTTCGCTTTCCACTGGCTTCGCCTCGACAAAGGTGTCGAGTTTGAGCGCGGAGAGGTCGGAGTAGCGCCAGGCCTCGTCGCGGCGGGTGGGCGCGGGCGTTGTCTCGTAGTCCTTCAGCGCCGCAGTCTGAAGCTCGGCCAGCCACGCTGGCGTGGTTGTTTCGATCGTATTGTCGTCCAAGGTCGCACTCATCCTACCGATCCCTCCATCTCCAGGTCGATCAAACGCTTCAGCTCGACCGAGTATTCCATCGGGAACTGCTGCACGAGGTCGTTGACGAATCCGTTCACAGCGAGGCTCATGGCCGCGCCCTCGGAGATACCGCGCTGCTGCATATAGAAAATCTGCTCTTCGCTGATCTGGCTCACGCTGGCCTCGTGCTGGCAGGAGTTGCCCTGGCCGCGCACGGTGATCGACGGATAGGTATCCGTGCGGCTGTGCGAGTTGATGAGGAGCGCGTCGCACTCGGTGTTGTTCTTGCAGCCCTTGAGGTGCTTCGGCACGTGAACGAGGCCGCGATAGGTCGAGCGGCCGGTGCCGACGCTGATCGACTTGGACACGATGTTGCTCGTGGTCTCGTCGGCGGCGTGAATCATCTTGGCGCCGGTATCCTGGTGCTGGCCATCGCTGGCGAGCGCGATCGAGATGACCTCGCCGCGCGCCTTGCGGCCCTTCATCACCACGCCGGGGTATTTCATCGTGAGGCGGGAGCCGATGTTGCAATCGATCCACTTGATCTCGGCCTCTTCGTGGGCGAGACCGCGCTTGGTCACGAGGTTGAAGACGTTCGGGCTCCAGTTCTGCACGGTCACGTACTGGATCTTGGCCCCCTTCATGGCGACGAGCTCGACGACCGCGCTGTGCAGCGTGGAGGTTTCAAACTTCGGCGCGGTGCAGCCTTCCATGTACATGACCTCGCTGCCCTCGTCGGCGATGATGAGCGTGCGCTCAAACTGGCCGAAGCTCTCCGCGTTGATGCGGAAGTAAGCCTGCAGCGGGTGCTTCACCTTCACGCCTGGCGGGACGTAGATGAACGAGCCACCCGAGAAAACCGCGCTGTTGAGCGCGCTGAACTTGTTGTCGCCGGTCGGGATGACCTTGCCGAACCACTTGCGGAAAATCTCCGGGTGTTTGTGCAGGCCGTCGGTCGAACCGACGAAGATCACGCCCTGCTCGCCCACGGCGGCCTTGATGTTCGAGTAAGCCGCCTCGCTGTCGAACTGCGCCTCGACGCCCGCGAGGAACTTCCGCTCCTGCTCCGGGATGCCGAGCCGCTCAAAGGTCTGCTTCATCTCATCCGGCACATCGTCCCACGAGCGCTTTGGCTGGGTGCCCTGCGAGAGGTAGTAGCGGATGTTGTTGAAAACGATGTTGTCGAGATCCTTGCTCGCCCAGTTGGTCGGCATCGGCTTCTCGAGGAACTTGCGGTAGGCCTCGTGCCGGAACTCGCGAATCCAGTCCGGGTCGTTTTTGACGTCCGCGATGTAGTCGATCGTCTTGTCGGACAGGCCGGTGCCCGCATCGAACTCGTAATTGACATCGTAGCTGAAATCACCGACCGAGCGGTCGATGGCGATGTCCGGTTTGGTATCAGTGCTCATGGTATGAGGCCTTGGAGAGGCGGTTGACAGTTAGGCGGTGGCGAGGAGTTCCTTTTCGATCCAGTCGTACCCCTCGGCTTCCAGCTTGAGGGCGAGGTCCTTGCCTCCGCTGCGAACGATGCGTCCGTCCACCATGACGTGCACCACGTCGGGCACGATGTAGTTGAGCAGGCGCTGGTAGTGGGTGATGACGAGGAAGCCGGTGTCGGGGCTGCGGAGCGTGTTCACACCCTCGGCCACGATTTTGAGCGCGTCGATGTCGAGGCCGCTGTCCGTCTCATCGAGCACGGCGTAGGCGGGCTTGAGCATGGCGAGCTGGAGCACTTCGCAGCGCTTCTTTTCACCGCCGGAGAAGCCATCATTGACCGAGCGGGAGGTGAAGGTGCGGGGCATCTTGAGCGCGTCCATGTGCGCGTAGAGGCTCTTGTAATACTCGACGGCCTCGAGTTCCTCGCCCTCGGGCAGGCGGGCCTGCAGGGCAGCGCGGATGAAGTTGGCGATGGTCACGCCGGGAATTTCCATCGGGTACTGGAAAGCAAGAAACAGACCGGCGCGGGCGCGCTGGTCGGGCTCGAGACCGAAGAGGCTCTCGCCATCGAGGAGCACGTCGCCGCTCGTCACTTCATACGAGGGGTGGCCTGCCATCACCTTGGCCAGGGTGCTTTTGCCTGAGCCGTTCTTTCCCATGATGGCGTGGACTTCGCCCTTTGGAATGGTGAGGTTCAGTCCCTTGAGGATTTCACGGTCGCCGATGTTGGCGTGCAGGTCTTTGATTTCGAGGCTCATAGTTGAAATTCAGGTGTTACAGTTCGAACAGATTCCCCGGAGCGTGACGTCGCAGCGCTCCACGGTGAAGCCCGATGGCAAGTCCCACATCTGCTCGCGCCTTTCTCCCAGCGCGAATGGGACGTCGAAAACCTTCTTGCAGCGGTCGCAGACGAAATGCGCGTGTTCCTGCACATTCGGGCAGTAGCGGGTAGCCTCCCGCTCGACATTTACCTGCTTTGCCAGGCCGCAATCAACCAGCGTCTCCAGGCAGTTGTACACCGTCGCGAGGGAAATGCTTGGCATTCTGGACTTTGCGCGCAGAAAGACCTCCGTCGCCGTGGGGTGGTCGCGCTCGGAAAGGAGCACATCATAGACCTCCCGGCGTTGGGGCGTCAGGCGATGGCCATTATGGCTGATCGTCTCGTAGCGCTCGTTGCCAGCGGGTTTCATCATCGGAAAACCTACGACGGTCCTATATTCAATCAAGAATTATTCTAAATTGAGTCTCCATCTCACGGGGGTCAGTCTCAATAGTTGCATTTTGGAAAATCGATGTCTTATTGACCGCCCTATGGTTAAAGGGCTGTTTGCTGCTGCTGTCTTGTTTGTCGCCTCCGTCTCCGTTCGGGCGGACACGCTGGTGGGTTATTGGGATATGAACTCCACGTTGAACCGGAGCGCGGGAACTTCCGGCAGCTTGTCGGTCGTGGTGGCTAGCCTGGGTATCGAGTATGTCGGCTGGGGTGCGGGCAGTGACAAGAATCTGGTGGCGGGCTACCCGATCGGGGAATCGCTCCATTTCACCAATCTCGCGACGGTGGTGGAGGTCGGCCACATCACGCTTTCCAATCTGAACTTCACCGGTCTGGTGAATCCGGCGATCTCCTTCGCCGTAAAGAGCAATCCCGGTTTCCAGCTGGAGGATTCCTTTACGGTCGACTACTGGAACGGCTCGCAGTGGGTATCGTCCAATCTCCAGAAGCCATCGACCTCCTATGAGGTGATCACCCACACATTCACTGGAGGAGAACTGGATGGAGTCGCCAATGCCTCGATCCGTATCAGCTTTTCCACAGTGGTGGCGGTGGTGGACACCATGGATGTCGACAACATCCAGGTGAATGCGGTGCCGGAACCCGGTACGCTGGCCTTGGCAGGGATGGGGTTGGCGGCAGCAGTCGTCATCTGGCGTCGTCGCCGCGAGTAAAAATCGTCACAGATTTTCATTTGGCACCGGCAGGAACCGGTGAGACGTTCCGGCATGGATTTGCTGCTTCAAGACAAGCTGGTGCTGGTGACGGGGTCGACGGCGGGTATTGGATTCGCGATTGCCGAGGTGTTTGCCGCCGAGGGCGCCCGGGTGATTGTCAATGGCCGGTCTGAGGAGCGCGTCGCTGCGGCGACGGCCTCGATCCTGAAGAAATACCCGCAGGCTCGCGTGGAATCCCTCGTGGCAGATCTGGCGACGGCGGGAGCCGTGGAGGAAACGATCAAGCGATTCCCGACAGTCGACGTGCTGGTCAACAATCTCGGCATCTACGGGCCGAAGAATTTCGAGGATCTTACGGACGCGGAGTGGCTCTCGATCATCGAGACGAATTTCCTGAGTGGCGTCCGTCTTTGCCGTCACTATCTGCCTGCGATGAAGAAGGCGAACTGGGGCCGCATCCTCTTTCTTTCCAGCGAGTCCGGGGTGAACATTCCCGTGGAGATGATTCACTACGGCGTGACCAAGACGATGCAGATCGCGCTCGCCCGTGGTCTCGCTGAGACGACCATTGGCACTGGAGTGACGGTCAATTCCGTGCTGCCCGGCCCCACACGGTCGGAGGGCGTGGAGAAATTCATCGCCGACATGGCGGAGAAGGACGGCAAGACAACGGCCGAGGTGGAGAAGGATTTCTTCGCCACGGTGCGGCCGAGTTCGCTCATCCAGCGTTTTGCCACCGTGCACGAAGTGGCGACCACGGTCGCCTATCTGGCAAGCCCTCTGGCAGCGGCCACGAACGGCGCGGCTGTGCGGGCGGAAGGCGGCTTGCTGCGCTCGATTCTTTAGCCCGCAAATCCGACGGGCGAGAAGTTGGGGCTTGGCCCCGGAATTGCGGCGGGTTATATGGGGAAACTCATGTCACCCGCCGAAGAAGCTGCCGCCATCCTCAAGCTGGCGGACAATGACACCCGCATGGCTTTTGATATCATTCAAAAGCAGTTCGACGTCATGTATGGGCGCGCCCAGTCTGTGGTGGGCATGGCGAGCATCATCGTGACTGTCACAGGATTCTCCGGTCGTTTGATTGCAGGAACAAATGTGGCAGCGCAGATTTTTGTCATCGCCGGGTTGGCCGTGGCGTTGCTGGGAGCGGGCTGGGTGGTCTGGCGCGTCATGTTGATCGACTGGCTGACCGCGCATCTCTCCGACGATGCAGTGGCCTCGCTCGGGCGCATGGTGGCGACGCGCAATGCCAAGACCCGCGCCGTGGCCGTGGGGGGATGGCTCCTCCTTGGGGGGCTGACTCTCTATTTTGTGGCCATTTCGATCATGCTGGCCAACCCGAGCCCTCTTCAGGTTCCTGTGCGATAAAGCTGGAAGAGTCGTTATGAAAGCTGTAAGTACCTCTCCCATAGGCGCTGAGAAGCCTTTTCCCCCGCGGCGTTCCTTTTCGGCTCTTATGGAAAAAGATTTACAAAGAGCCTGATCCTGTAACTTTATCTAATCCTTTTCATGCGTACGTTGGCGCGAGATTTATTTCAGAAATGCCGGGACTACAGGGATAGCGCCGACGCGAAAGCACAGGGCTTCTATCCGTACTTTCGCCAGATTGACGAGACGCACGGCAATTACGTGATGTGCGACGGCGAGCGCAAGATCATGATCGGGTCGAACAACTACCTCGGCCTGGCTCAGGATGAGCGCGTGATCGAGGCGGCCTGTGAAGCCACCCGCGCCTACGGTGCGGGCTGCACCGGGTCCAGGCTGTTGAACGGTACGATCCGCCTGCATTCCCAATTGGAAGAGGCGCTGGCCGATTTCCTCCAGCGCGAGGCCGTCCTTCTTTTCTCGACCGGGTTTTTTGCCAACCAGGGGGCTCTGGCGTCACTGACCGAGGAGGGTGACGTGATTCTGTGCGACCGCGAGAATCACGCCAGCATCATCGACGGCTGTCAGTTCGCCCCGGCCAAGCTGGTTCCGTATCGGCACAACTCTGCATCGTCGCTGGCCAATCGCCTGAAGCGCCAGGCTCCCGAGGCGGGCAAGCTCGTCGTGATGGACGGCGTCTTCAGCATGTCGGGCGACATCGCCGACCTGCCACCCCAGCTCGAGGTGGCCAAGAGCTATGGCGCCCGCGTCTATGTCGACGAGGCCCATTCGCTCGGCGTGCTCGGTCCGAAGGGCCGCGGCGTGGTGCATCATTTCGGCCTCAACGACGATGTCGACATCGTCATGGGAACATTTTCGAAATCGCTCGGTTCCATGGGCGGTTTCATCGCGGGCGACCGCCAGATGATTGAATATCTCAAGCATCGCGCCCGGTGCCTGATCTTTACGGCCTCGCTCGCTCCCGCCGTCGCAGGAGGCGTGCTCAAGGCGCTTGAGATCATGCAGCAGGAGCCCGAGCGCATGGAGCAGCTCTGGCGCAATACGCACAAGATGCACGAGGGCTTCAAGCGCATCGGCTTCAAGATTGGCACCACGCAGACGCCCATCGTACCGATCCTCATCGGCAGCGAGGCCAAGGCGTTCATGTTCACGCAGCGCCTCTTCGAGGAAGGCGTCTTTGCCACTCCGGCGATTTACCCGGCTGTGCGCTATGGCGAGGCCATCGTGCGCACGAGCTACATGGCGACGCATACGGACGAGGACCTGGACCACGTGCTTGAGATCTTCGAGAAGCTAGCCAAGGAACTTGGCACCTTCGACGACCCGGCCTATGTGGAACCCGGTCGCCGTCGCAACGTTTTCGATTTCCGTCTCGACGCTTCAGAGAACGGCTCGACGGCAGCCGTCGAGGGGCAGAACGGATATCATCAGGCCACCAAATAGACTCGTTTCGCCAGGTCCATGTCGGGGAGCATAGAGATCGTCCCATGTCGCACGGGCAGGGAGCGGCAGACTTTTGAAGATGTCGCGGAACTGCTCCAGGGAGGGGACCCGGCTTTTGTGCCGCCTTTTCCGGGCAGCATAGCCAAGTACCTCTCGGAAAAATCCGCCTTCTGCAAACGCCACGGCGAGATCATTCCCTTCATTGCGCGTCGCGACGGCAAGCTGGTCGGGCGTATCGCAGCGATCATTAATCGCTCGCACAACGAATATTACAAAGACCGCACGGGATTCTTCGGGTTCTTCGAGTGTGAGAATAATCTCTCTACCGCGACGGAGCTTTTCAAAAAAGTCGATTCCGTCCTGCGCGAGCGGGGCTGCGATTCCGTGCGCGGCCCGTACAACCCGAGCATCAACGACGAGTGCGGGTTGCTGGTCGAGGGTTTCGACGTCGCGCCATTTATCGGCCTGACCTGGAATCCCGCCTACTACGAGGCGCTGGTGAGAGATTCCGGTTACGATTCCGTGCGCGCGTCGCTCGGGTTTCATCTTCCGCTGGCCAAGCTCGAGGTGCCTGCGCGACTCAGCAAGATCGTCGACCGCCTCACCCGGCGTTCGCGTCTCAAGCTCCGCCCCATCCGGCTCAAGGAGCTCGATGAGGAGCTCAAGATCGTGCTGGAGGTTTATAATTCCACGCTTGAGCGCAACTGGGGCTTCGTCCCCATCTCGATGGACGACCTGCTCTTTGCCGCCGACGATCTGCGGGCCATCGCCGATCCGGAGATGATTCTCATCGCCGAGCATGATGGAGAGAATGCCGGAGTCGGCCTGTCGTTACCCAACGTCAATGAGCTTCTTATCCAGCTCAAGAAGACCCCCGGCTGGCTGCGTCCTCTTCATTTCCTCTGGCTCCTGAAGACCCGGCCGATACGCTCGGGCCGCCAGGTGGTCTACGGCATCTCGCCACGCTTCCGTGACAAGACCGGCCTGCACGGCTGGCTGCTGCGCGAGCAGTTTGCCTGCGCCAAGGCCCGCTACACGCATGCCGAGCTCGGCTGGATCGAGGAAAACAACACCGAGATCATCGAAAACTCCCTCATGCTCGGGGGGATTCCGCATCGCAAGTGGCGGATTTTTGAGAAAGCCCTCGGATGAATCTCCTGCTGACGGGAGCCACCGGCTTTGTCGGTCGCAACGCCCTGCTGCGCGCGCTCCCGGGGTATGGGAAGATTTTCGCCCCCGTGCGCTCCGAGGCCAAGCTGCGGAGCCAGTTGCACGGCGAGGGAGTCGCGGCGAAAAACGTCGTTGCCCTCGGGGCTGATCCCGCGACGTGGGGAGGCGCCACGCCCGACCATGCCATTCTCGGGGCGGGAGTGCTTTTTGCCCGCGACCGGCAGGAATATTTTGAGACCAATGTCGACTGGACGCTGCGCGTCATCGAGGCCCTGCCGGAGACGTGCCGGATCGTGGTCCTGTCGTCGCAATCCGCAGGAGGCCCGACGCCGGAGGACCGCGCCGCCCGCAGCGAGGACGATGCCGATTCGCCCATCACATGGTATGGCGAGTCGAAGCTTGCGATGGAGCGGGCGATCCGCGAGCGGTTTCCTCATCGTCCGATCGTCATGCTGCGTCCGCCGATGATTCTCGGTCCGCGCGACCAGGCGACGCTGCCGCTTTTCAAGATGGGCGAGGGATGGGTGCGCCTGAAACCCGCCTGGCACACGAAGAGCTACAGCTTCATCGCCGTGCAGGATCTGGTGGAGGCCATCTTTCTCGCGCTGGCGGCGGGGTCGCTGCCGGATCAGAGCCTGTATGTGGCTGCTCCCGCGCCGATCACGGACTGGCAGTTGATCGCCTCCGCCGTGCCGCCGGGCAAGGCCGGCCTGACATTGCCTGTTCCCCAGCCAGCCGTGCGCCTGCTTTCCGCCGTCGTCGATGCGGTGCCTGCGCTCCGCCTCCAGACGCCGAGTCTCACGAGGGATCGCGCCCGGGAAATCTGGCCTCCGCGCTGGGTCGTCGATGGCGGTCGCTTTGCCCAATGGACGGGCTGGTCTGCGAAACGTGGGCTGGCGGAGACGATGCGGGAGACGGCGGATTTTTACCGGCGCACCGGGCAGCTGTGAAAAGGCTGCTGCTGGTGGTGGCGTTCCTTGGGGCGCTCTCTTTGGGAACGTGGTGGCTCCTGCGCCAGTCTCGGTCCGCAGCGATCCTGCCGCCGAAGCCGCGCTCGCTGGCTGATGCGTTGAGCGCCATCGAGCTGACGGTAGAGCCGCGCGTGCGGGCTTTCTGCAAGCGGGCTGGCGTGGTCTATCCGCCCGAGCGACTCGTTTTCATTGCGTACAAGAAAGAACGACGCATCGACCTTCTTGTACCGCAGGACGGAAGGTATCGACTTGTCCACTCCTGGCCTGTCCTCGCCGCCAGCGGCGGGCCGGGGCCGAAGCTCCGCGAGGGCGATCGGCAGGTGCCGGAGGGATTTTATCGCTTCGAGCTGCTGAACCCGAACAGCCGGTTCCATCTTTCCCTGCGGGTCAACTATCCCAACGCCGAGGACGTCGCGCGTGGCGCGGCGGAGGGAGTGCCGCCGCAGGATCTCGGCAGCGACATCATGGTGCACGGCGGCGCGGTGTCCATCGGCTGCCTCGCCGTGGGTGATCCCGGCGTGGAGGAAATTTTCCTGCTGGTTTCACGAGTGGGGCTGGAAAACGTCGAAATCCTCATCGTCCCCGATGAACGGATGATGACAGAGGACGAGCGCCCCTGGGTGCAGGACCTGTATGCCCGGCTCCGCACCCGTTTGCAGCAGCTTCGCTAAATCTTCACCGAGAAGGTCTCGCCTGCCTGCACGTCGGCGCAGAAGCTGGCGACGAGCTGAGCCATGGCCTCCAGGTCTTCCAGGTCGATGACCTCGACCGGAGAGTGCATGTAGCGATTGGGCAGGCCGAGTGAGATGGACGGGATGCCCCCGCGCTGGAGGAAGAAGGCGTCGGCATCGGTGCCGGTATAGCGGGGGTTGGCCTCGTACTGGACCGGGATGCTTTCCTTCTTCGCCACCGTGATCATGCGTTCCACCAGCACAGGGTGGTTCGAGCTGCCGATGCTGATGACCGGGCCTTTGCCCAGTTTGACGTCGCCGTGCTTCGCCTTGGAGCAAATCGGGATGTCCGTGGCGTGGGTCACGTCGATGACGATGGCGATGTCGGGGCGGATGCGATAGCCGGCCATCGTCGCTCCATAGAGGCCGTTTTCCTCCTGGATGGTCGAGAGGGCGATGACATTGGCATGGAGTTTACTCTCGTCCTCCGCCAGCAGGCGCAGGGCTTCGGCGGCGGTCCAGGTGCCGATGCGGTTGTCGCAACCCCGGGCGGCGATGCGCTCGCCGAAGAGCTCGACGACTCCGTGATCCATGGTGATCGGATTGCCGACGCGGACGAGTTCCTCGGCCTCGGCCTTGCTGCGGGCGCCGATGTCGATGAAGACCTCGTGAAACTCCGGCACCTTCTTGCGATCATCCGGGTCCTGCATGTGGATCGCGAGGTGGCCGGTCACACCGGGAATCGGGCCATTCGGGCCATGGACGATGACCGGACGGCCCCGGAGCATGGCGCGATCGACGCCGCCTATGCCCTTGAAATAAAGAAACCCCTCCTCGCCGATGTACGACACCATGAGGCCGAGTTCGTCGGAGTGCCCCGCGAGCACGATCTTCGGCGTACCGGACTCATTGAGGCCGGCGTAGACGTTGCCGTAGGGGTCGCTATGCACCTTTTTGGAGAACTTCCCTACGTAGTCAGCCCACACTCGCTGCCCTCTGGTCTCAAAACCGGAAGGGGATGGGGTGGTCAGAAGCTCTTTCAAAAAGGCGAGGGATTCGTGGCGCATGGCAATGAATTTTTCACATTTCAGTGTTCCACGGAAGCCAGAAGAATGCCCTCAAATGACGTAAATAGCCCTTTCTCAAAGCCTTAAAATCCTTCGTAAAAATGTGAATTTCTTGTGAAGAGAGGAGAAGTGTGAAAATTTCGCCAAACCACAATATATTGTGGTGTCTTAATTTTACCTCCCCCATATAGGGGATTTTTTATTGACGCCAAAAGGAGCAAAATGCATCCTGCGCGATACCGCTGGAGGTCAGGGTCTATTGCTGGGAATGACGTTCCGGCGTTCCCCCGACCCCGGACGACAAAACCCTACTGCACCACCGAATGTCTACGACCACGATTACCCTTGGAGACCGTCAATTTGTCCTCGACCGCGATAAGGCCGAAGCCGCCTACGCAGCCAAGCGCGTAATCAATGGCCGTGACACGATGTTCTTCAACATCCTGCCGCTGCGCTACCAGTGGGCCTACGATCTCTACAAGACGATGAAGGCCAACCACTGGGAGCCGGAAGATATCCAGATGCAGAAGGATTGTGAGCAGTGGCGCGATGATACGACCGGCATCGCCGACATCGAGCGGTGGATCATCAAGATGGGCATCGGCTACTTTTCGGCTGCCGAGGGCATCGTCGGCGATAACATCCTCCACGTCATTCGCGAACTGGTGACGGCTCCCGAGTTGAAGCTCGTCCTGGGTCGCCACGCCCACGAGGAGAACATCCATGCGGACTCCCTCGTCTACATGATCAGCTCGCTCGGCATCAACCCGCACGAGTGCGAGTCGATGTTTGAGGACATCACGACGATCAAGGAAAAGACGGATTTCGTCGTGAACAACAGCCGCAAGCTCCGCCGCGGCATCGATCTGACCGTCACGGAGAACAAGCAGGCTCTGGCCAAGAATATGTTTCTCTTCGGCCAGTGCATGGAGGGCACCCAGTTTTACGGACTCTTTGGCATGATCCTGGCGCTTTACCGCCAGAACAAGTTCCCGGGCATTGGCCAGATGTTCCGCTATACCCTGCGCGACGAATCCAACCACATCGAACTCCTGCGCAAGCTCTTCATGGAGCTGGTGGATGAGAATCCCGACGTATGGACGGAGGCTTTCCGCAACGATCTCCGCGCGACCATGGCTGAGGCCGTGCGCCTGGAGAAGCAATTCATCGCCGATTGCCTGCCCGTGCAGGCGGTGGGTCTGACGAAGGAGGAATTCCTCTCCTACATCGACTACATCGGCGACCGCCGCCTCGAAGGCGTCGGCCTGCAGCCCCTTAATGGTCCCATCGCCAACCCGCTCCCATGGCTGGCCGAGTTGATGGACCTCAAGAAGGAGACTAACTTCTTCGAAGGCAAGGTGACGGAATACCAGAAGAAATCCGCCCTTGCGCCCGTTTCCGACGACGAGTTGTAAGCCGCCGTCTCCCCACAACACCGACCGACAACAGCCTCATCACGCGCCATGATCCGCCACATCTCGCTCGAAGAAGACCTCATTCTTAAACGCCTCGCCTCCACACCCACCGACCAGAAGCCCGGTTACGCCTGGCGTACTGTATTGGGAGACTCGCTTTTCAGCGACGCTCTTCCGGAAATCACGGTGACCCGCCACTCCGGTGAGGAAAAGCTCTTCAATCTCGCCGACGTTGCCGACGAGATCGGCTCCGCCCTCACGGACCTGCTGATCTCCCGCGAGGAAAAGGATATTTTCAACGAGCAGAACCGCGCGTTCGTGGCCAATGTGGCGCATTCCGTTTCGACCCGCCTGCTCGACCACATCCGCGAGGGGCATGCCCTCCGCCTCTCTGAGTACGACCTTTCCCTGCTCATCGAAAAGGCGCTCATCGAAAACGACGCGCACGACGTGGCCAAGAGCCTCGTCTTCAAGCGCTCGGCCTCCAGGTTTTCCGACCGTCAGGTTGATGAGGACTCCGAGCCGATTTCCGTCCGCCTGATTCGCCGCAATGGCGCGGTGGTTCCGTGGAATGAGGCGAAGATCGAGATCGCCTGCCGCAAGGCTTTCCTCTCCGCCAAGGAAGACGCCGAGGCTGCGGCCAAGGTGGCCCGCGGCATCACAAATCGCATCCGCCGCGGCGATCAGGCGTTCATTCATATCGAAGATGTACAGGATATGGTCCAGGAGGAGCTGATGCGCCAGGGTTACTACAAGGTGGCCGAGAGCTACATCCTTTACCGCGCCCATCGCAGCAAACTCCGTGAGGATGAGGTCCAGGCCCCCAGCGACGAGGCTCAGCAGGAATCCCTCATCGTCGTCAAAAAGAAGGACGGCCAGAATGTTTTCTGGGACGGCAGCGAACTCAAGCGCCGCATCCAGTTTGCCATGATCGGCCTCACGCTCGACTACGACGAGGCCAGGATCGAGCGCGAACTCCGCCGCTCCATCGGCACCGAGATCACGGAGGAAGGCCTGCGCAGCACGATCATTCTCAACGCCAAGTCGCTCATCGAGAAGGATGCCGACTTTACGAAGTTCGCCGGCCGCATCCTGCTCTCCTACATCTATGAGGAGGTGCTCGACTGGAGCATCACCCGCGATGGCATGGAGGGGCTGAAGGAAGCCCATCGCAAGGCCTTCAAGAGCTACCTGCGCCATGGCGTGACCATCGAGCGCCTGAGCCCGAAGCTCCTGCAGTACAACCTCGACAAGCTCGCGGATGCGCTTGATCCCTCCGCCGATCTCGACTTTGAGTACCTCGGCATCCAGACGATGTACGACCGCTATCTCATCGTCGACAAGACGCGCAAGCCGGCCCGCCGCATCGAGACGCCGCAGTTCTTCTGGATGCGCGTGGCGATGGGTCTCTTCATCCAGGAGGAGAAGGATCGCGAGGATTGGGTGGTGCGTCTGTACAACCTGTACAAGTCCCGTCGCTTCTGCTCGAGCACGCCGACGCTTTTCAACTCTGGCACGCCGCACAGCCAGCTCTCCAGCTGCTACCTGTACAAGGTCGACGACAATATCGAGAGCATCATGATCCGCGGTATCGCGGAGAATGCGTTCCTCTCCAAGTGGGCGGGCGGCCTCGGTGGTTCCTGGACGTCGGTGCGTGGCACGGGCGGCTACATCAAGGGCACGAACGGCGAGAGCCAGGGCGTGATCCCCTTCCTCAAGCTGCACAACGACCAGCTCGTGGCGGTGAACCAGGGCGGCAAGCGCCGCGGCTCCGGCTGCGCGTACCTCGAGTCGTGGCACAACGACATTCACGATTTCCTCCAGCTCCGCATCAACACGGGTGACGAGCGCCGCCGTACGCATGACCTGAATACGGCCAACTGGGTGCCCGACCTGTTCATGAAGCGCATGGAGTCCCGCGAGAACTGGACGCTCTTCCGCGCCAACGAGGTGCCGGATCTCCATGAGTCTTACGGAAAGAAGTTTGAAGAACGTTACGAGCACTACGAGCAGCTCGCGAAGGAAGGCAAAATCTTCGGGCGGGAAGTCCCGGCGATCGACCTCTGGAAGGAAATGCTCAAGGCGCTCTTCGAGACCGGGCATCCCTGGATCACCTTCAAGGACCCGTGCAACGTGCGCTCGCCGCAGGATCATGTCGGCGTCATCCACTCGTCGAATCTCTGCACCGAGATCACGCTCAACACGAGCGACGAGGAGACGGCGGTCTGCAACCTCGGCTCCGTCATTCTCGACACCCACATCAAAGACAATGGCGATCTCGACCTCGAGATGCTGCGCGAGACCATCACGGTCGCCGTGCGGGCCCTCGACAACGTGATCGACATCAACTTCTACCCGACCGAGGCCGCGAAGCGCTCCAACATGCGCCACCGTCCCATCGGCCTGGGCGTGATGGGTCTGCAGAATGCGCTCTTTAAGCGCAACATGAGCTTTGCCAGCAATGAAGCCGTCGAGTTCAACGACGAGTTTATGGAGGCCATCGCCTACTTTGCCTACAGCGCGTCGAGCGATCTCGCCGCCGAGCGTGGCACGTACTCGAGCTATCGCGGATCGAAGTGGGATCGCGGTCTCCTGCCGCAGGACACCATCGAACTCCTCGAGCAGGAGCGTGGGGTGAAGATCGACGTGCCGCGCGGCGGACGCCTCGACTGGAAGCCCGTCCGCGAGAAAATCGCGAAGCAGGGCATGCGCAACTCGAACGTCATCGCCATCGCCCCGACGGCGACGATCTCGAACATCACCGGCACCACGCCGTGCATCGAGCCCAATTATAAGAATCTATACGCAAAATCGAACCTCTCGGGCGACTTTTCTGTCCTGAACAGGGAGCTCGTTCTTGACCTCAAGCGCGAAGGGTTGTGGAGTGATGACATGGTCGATCAGCTCAAGTACTTCGACGGTGAGCTGAAGGACATCGTGGGCATCCCCGAGCACCTCAAGCAGAAGCACCTCACGGTCTTCTCGGTGGGCTTCAACTACATCATCGACGCGGCGGCTCGTCGCCAGAAGTGGATCGATCAATCCCAGTCGGTGAACCTGTTCCTGGCTGCGCCGGACATGAAGACGCTCAGCCACATGTATCGCCGAGCGTGGCATGTGGGGTTGAAAACCACGTATTACTTGCGTACGCTCCAGGCTTCCAATATCGAGAAAGCGACGTTGCAGGTGAAGAAGGATGTGACCGGAGTAGCGGGCCGCAAGGAATACACCGCCGAGGAAAAAATGGTCTGCTCGATCGAAGCCATGCGAAATGGCGAGATCTGCGAGGCCTGCCAGTAACGGAAAAATTTTACAATTTGGTTAGGCAGCCAGCGGGGCGAAGGGATCACTCGATCCTTCGCCCCGCATGCCTTTCGGATATTCGAGCTTTCGGGTTTTGCCATTAGGGTACAGAATAGAGAGTCTTCCATGAGCAAAGTGACTTTTGACTCCATCCCCGACGCCATCGCCGAAATCCAGAAGGGCGGAATGGTCATCGTGACCGACGATGCCGATCGGGAAAACGAGGGCGACCTCGTCATCGCCGCGTCCCATGCGACCCCGGAGGCGATCAATTTCATGGTGCGTTTTGCCCGCGGGCTGGTCTGCGCTCCGATCACCGAGGAACGAGCCAAGAAGCTCGGCTTGCAGCGCATGGTCGCGCACAACCGCGAGCTTTATAAGACGGACTTCACCGTCTCCGTCGATGCCGCCAAGGGCGTGACGACTGGCATCAGCGCCCAGGACCGAGCCCATACCGCCCGTCTGCTGGCGAGCGACGAGAGCGTGCCCAACGACCTTGTGCAGCCCGGTCACATCTTCCCGCTCCAGGCCCGCCCCGGAGGTGTGCTCCAGCGCGCCGGGCATACGGAGGCAGCGGTCGATCTCGCCCGCCTGGCGGGTCTCGATCCCTCGGGCGTGATCTGCGAGATCATGAACGAAGACGGCAGCATGGCGCGTTTGCCGGACCTCCTGAAGTTCAAGGAAGAGCACAAGCTGCTGATCTGCTCCATCGAGGACCTGATCGCCTACCGGCGCAAGCAGGAGAAGCTGGTTGAGCGGGAGCAGACGATTTTCATGCCGACGGATTTCGGCGATTTCGATCTGTACCTCTTTCGCTCCAAGGTCGACGGCGGCCACCATCTGGCCCTCGTGAAAGGACAGATTTCCGCTGAGGAGCCCACATTGGTCCGAGTCCACAGCGAATGCCTGACGGGGGATGTCTTTGGCTCCCAGCGGTGTGATTGCGGGACGCAGTTGCACACGGCGCTCCAGCAGATCGAGGATGCGGGGTCCGGCGTGCTCGTTTACATGCGCCAGGAAGGTCGCGGCATCGGCCTCGGGCCGAAGATCCACGCCTACAAGCTCCAGGAACAGGGCCTCGATACGGTGGAAGCCAACGAGAAGCTCGGTTTCCCCGCCGACCTGCGCGACTACGGCCTCGGCGCTCAGATTCTGGTCGATCTCGGGGTGAAAAAAATCCGCCTGCTGACCAACAACCCGCGCAAGGTTGTGGGGTTGGATGGGTACGGCCTGGAGATCGTTCAGCAGGTGCCGATTCGATCCGTGGCCAACCCGCACAACGAGAAGTATTTGGCAACCAAGAAGATCAAGCTCGGTCATCTCCTTTGATCCGAGATATTCCGCTTGAGACAACGGCACTTTTCACGAACCATTCAGCACACATGTCATCTGCCCAGCCGATTCGCCCCCGCATGGTGGGAAAAGCCACGTTTTCCTTTGCTCTGGTCGCCAGCCAGTACAACCAGGAGTACGTGCAGGGGTTGGTGACCCACGCTCACCAGGAGCTCAACGAACTGGAGCCGGGTTGTGCGGCCACGCTGGTGTGGGCGCCGGGCGCCTTTGAGATTCCCCTGTTGTGCAAGCTGGTGGCGGAGAAAAAGAAATACAATGCCATCCTGGCCCTCGGGGTGGTGCTTCAGGGCGCCACGGCCCATGCCGACCTGATCGGTCGAGCCGTGACGGACTCCCTCCAGCGAATCTCCCTCGAATATTCGGTGCCCGTGATCAACGAGGTGCTGCTGCTCCAGAACGAAGAGCAGGCGCGCCAGCGCTGCCTGGAGCCCGAACTCAATCGAGGCATCGAGGCTGCGCGCGCCGCCGTCTCCTCGGCTCGCACCGTTCGCGAAATCGTTTCCAAACTTTAATTTTTTTCATTCCCATGGGTGTCCGACGTGAAGGCCGTGAAGCGGCCGTGCAGTATCTCTATCTCCGCGAAGTCAACGGAGAGTGTGATCTCGAGAGTTTCTATAAATTTCGCGGGTTGAGCCCGGCGGCGCGCCGGTTCACCGGCGATCTGGTCGCAGGCTCGATGAAGGAGCAGGAGGGCATCGATGAGACCATCCGCAAGAGCGCCCAGAACTATGAGCTGAACCGCATCTCTGCGGTCGACCGGAATATCCTCCGCGTCGCCATCTACGAGATGCTGCATTGCCCGGATACGCCGCCTGTGGTGTCGATCAACGAGGCCATCGAGATCGCGAAAAAGTACAGCACCGAGGAGTCGGGCCGCTTCGTCAACGGCGTGCTCGACCAGGTGAGACTCGGTCTCGCCCGTCCCGCCCGCACTGCTGCGAACTGATGCCGCTGAAGTTCCTTCAGAAATTCGTCGCCCAGTATAGCGCCGGGTCGGCGGATTGGGATGCGCTGGAAGAGGCGCTGCTGCGTGCGGACCTTGGTGTGTCCATGACGACGCACATCCTCGAGGCGGTGCGCAAGCGCGGCCTCGACGTGAACGCCCAGACGGCGGCGGAGGTTTGCCGCGAGGAGATCCTCAAGGTGCTGCCCCCGCCGAGTCCTCCGCCGATGCCCCTGCCGGATCGCCCGAGCGTGGTGCTGGTGGTGGGAGTCAATGGCACGGGGAAAACCACCTCCTCGGCCAAGCTCGCGCGCTGGTTCACCTCAGGCGGGCATGATTGTCTCCTCGTCGCGGCGGATACTTTCCGCGCCGCCGCCATTGAGCAACTCGAGGCCTGGGGCAAGCGGCTCGATATCGAAGTGCTCAAGGGCCAGTACGGCGGAGACTCCGCGGCGCTTTGTTACGACGCGTGGAACAGCGCCAACCGCCGCAAGATTCCCTACCTCATCTGCGATACCGCCGGCCGCCTGCATACGAAGAACAACCTCATGCAGGAGCTCTCCAAGGTGAAACGCACCGTCGGGAAGCATGATCCCACCGCGCCCCGCGAGTGCCTGCTCGTGGTCGACGCCACCACGGGATCGAACGCCATCGTGCAGGCGAAGGAATTTCACGAAGCAGTCGGCCTGACGGGAATCATCCTGACCAAGCTCGATGGCAGTGGAAAAGGCGGCGCTGCCGTGGCGATCCAGCATGAACTTGGCATTCCAACGCGCTTCATCGGCACGGGGGAAAAGCCCGAGGACTTCGCGGCCTTTGACCGCGACACCTTCGTCAATACGATCCTCTAGCGCCGGGGATTAATAGCCCCGGTAGTGGAGGCTGAGGAGGCGGTAGCTGTTCGCGTCGCGCTCGGCGGTGTAGTAGTAGAGCGAAAGCGAGGTGGCGTTTTGCGTCCACTGATAGCCGATGAGGGTCTGGAGAACGTCGGATTCGCGGGTCTTCTGGCGGGCGACGACGCGGCCGATGCCGTACTTGCCCTCAATGTTGCGCCGGGTCTGGTCGAAGAAGTTGCCGTACTGCGTTGAGTCCCAGTTCGGGTCGCCGTAGTGCAGCTCGATCTCGTTGAGCGAGTCGTTGTCGAAGTAAAACAGGGCGCGCTGGAGGAGCTTCTGCGGGATGCCCTCGACGACGAGGCAGAGGCGGTTCTGGACCTGCTTGCGTTCAACCACCGAGGCCTGGACTCGCTTCATGCTGTCCTCCAGGCGCTGGGAGGATTCGCCCCAGGTGAAGTTGAACGGCACCTTGATCTCCTCGACGGCAGGGGCCGATCCGCAGGCCAGGAAGGCGGCGGCGAGGCACAGGAGGATGGTCCGTCGAAGGGTGGTCATGGTGTTAAGCGGCGCAAATCTGCATCTTCTTTCAGGGAAGATCAATTTCCCCGGCATCAAAAGGCTCAATTTGATCCAATCCGCTGACGAGAAACTCTGCAACCACTGATCCATCCCCGGCGAAAAGCTGGAGTTGCCCGCCATCGGCGTCCTTGCGCACGACGAGACGGGGGGCCGAGGCAGAGAAATCACCCACGCGCAGGGTGCGCAGGTTGTTCACCTCCAGCCAGATTGCGCCATTGTGGCTGACGGGCTTGACGCTGGCCCGGCGTCCCACGGGAGAGAGTCCTGCCGGGGAGAGGCGGGTTTCCACGGCATCCTGCTGCGGGATGGTCCCGGCGTCGGCGACGAGGCGGCCATCGACAATGCCGAATCGGGCGCATGGCGTGATGGATTTCTCCAGGAGGATTTTCCACAAAACCTCGCCATTTTCCGACTTGCCCTCCTGACGAAGGACTCGGAACCGGGTGACGCCGGCCTCGTTGCCCTCGAGGATGGCGATTTCGTCATTGTCCGCGGAGGCCTGGATGCGTCGCACGGCAAAGCCATCGTAATATTTTCTGAGGAACGTCCCGTCCGGGGCGAACTGCCCGGCGGCCTCCAGCCCTGAGTCGACCTCCTGCCCGGTCAGCCAGATGGTGCTTTCTTTGCCGAAGGACACGCTGGTGACGCGGAAAGGGACGTCGAGCTTTTGCCAGCGGTCGTTCTCGAACTTCCAGACTCCCAATTGCCTTGATGTGCCGCCGAGGAGGCGGTTTTTCGTGCCAACGGCGAGGGACTGGAACTCCTCAGGCGTCTCACCGGCTGCCACGGCGTCGAGCGTAGGCAGGGAGCGGCGGATCAGGGATTTTCCCTCGACGGAAAGGATGGCGTCCTCCGCGTCGGGAGCGATCGCAGCAGGGGCGATGGTGATCGTCTTGGATTCCTTCTCGCGCCAGAAAGCGCTCAATACCCCGCTGTGGGCGACAAATACGCTGGAAGGGGTGGCGGCAATGCGGGCGGGGGCGAAGATACCCGACGGGCGCAGGATGCTTTCCGGCTGCGGAATGCCCCCAAGTCCATCGGCCGATGGATCGAGGAGGGTTTTCCAGAGGAGCTCGCCCTCGCGGGCGTAGCGAGCGGCAAAGGGCTCGTCATTGGCGAGATTGCCCAGCAGCGCAAAGCTGTCCGGCGTCTCCGCAAAGTCGCTGATGCGCCCGATGCGCGGGGAGCCGTCGTCCTCCACCCAGTCGTTGAAATGGTAGGCGATCCCCTCCGACTTGACCTTGTCGGTGACGACGTAGCCCCGGACGAAATATTTGCCCGACGGCTGCGGCTTTCCGGAGTCGTCCTTGCCGTCCCAGGTCGTGACCAACCCGTTTAGCCCGATGGTGAAATCCTGCTCCCGCGCCTCGGAGGCGAGCTGGCGGACGAGATTTCCCTTGGCGTCAAAGACACCAAGGCTGATCAAGCCCTCGTGCTCGGGCAGGGCGAAGGTGAATTTCTGGTCGTCGGCCTGCGCGGCGGCGAGGCCGAGGACGACGAGGGCCGGGAGAAGGAGATGCTTCAAGCGTAGTAGCGCCAATGGATATTGGGGAAAATATTATCCCGGGATTCGCAGGCCGCCAGCAGGGATTGATCGGGAGTTTTCTCGCCAAGGGTCTCGTAAAGCCGGGTGAAGCGCATGATGTGATCCTTGGTTCGTTTCTCGGCGTACTCGCGGGCGGTTCCTGTTTTCATCAGGAACGCCCAGTCGCTGGATTGCGCGAGGAGAAGCTCACGCGCCATCTGGGCCAGCACACGCTCGCGGACCTTGGATTTCGTCTTGGCGTACTTGCGGGCGCTTTCCGTCATGCGCCGGGCTGCGGCATGGAGGTGCGGGTAGATCCAGGAGTTGACCTGATCGAGCCAGACCTCCCAGTAGCCCTTGTTGCCCCAACTGGAGGGCGACGGGGCGACGATCTGGAGCGTCGTGTGGTTGATCAGGTAACTGGTCGGCGTGGTGAGGGTGAAAGCCTGCTGGTCGTAGACAGCCTTGCGCAGGACCAGGTCGAGAAACTCCGGTCCCTCGTACCACCAGTGGCCGAAGAGTTCCGCATCGAAGGGGCTGAGGATGATCGGGTCGATCGGGAGGATGGACCGCAGGTGATCCATCTGCTCGACGCGGCTGCGGACAAAGTGGCCGGCATGGGAATCCGCCGCGCCCATGGCCCAGTCGCGATGGTAGAGATCCTTGTGTTCGCTGCCGGTGATGCGGTGGTACTTGATGCCGGTGAAACGGCGGTGGCCCACCTCCGGGTAGACTCGGTGCAGGTATTCCTCGGGGAGGTCCTTGCCGATGTCCCGGTAAAAGTCGCGGTAGGCGGGATCGCCGGGATACCCCTCGCGGGCGCTCCAGACCTGGCGGCTGGATTCCCGGTCGCGGGCAAAGACGGCAGGCCCGGCCACGGTGTAGTAGGGCGAGAAAATGGCAAAACGCGGGCGGGGCTCGCCATACATGAGCCCGTGGGCGTCGACGACGAACCAGCGGATGTTGGCCTCCTTGAGGATGTGATCGATGCCCGGGATGTAGCCGCACTCCGGCAGCCAGATGCCGACGGGATCGACCCCGAAGCACTCCCGATGGTAGTCGCGCCCGATGAGGATCTGCGCCCGCATGGCCTCGGGATAGCTTTCCATGAGGGGGAGGAACCCGTGGGTGGCGGCGCAGGTGATGATCTCAAGGACGCCATCGCGCTGCAGCTCGGCGAAAGCCGCCACCACATCCCGCTGGATGTCGGTCAGGTAAAAGCTTTGCGCCTCAAGGAAACGCCCGTGATAGAATCTCGCGAGTTCATTGAGATGGCCCTCGGAGGCCGTGCGCTCGATTTCCAGCCGCGACAGCTCCACTCCCCGGGCGATGTAGCGCTCCGTGCGGTCCTGCAGGAGCGGATCGCGCAGCATGGCGCACAGCGTCGGCGTCATGGTCAGGGTGAGCCGGAAGGGAACCTTGTCGACGACGAGCTTCCTAAAGATCTTGAGGAGAGGGATATACGTCTCGACGATGGCTTCAAAGAGCCAGTCTTCCTCATGAAACTCCTCGTGTTCGGGATGTCTCACAAACGGCAGGTGCGCATGTAAGAGAAGCGCGAGTGATCCCGGATGCATTCCAGCGCGGGAAGCTATCTGTGAGAGAAGCCGGGGACAAGAGTGATTTGCTGTTGCCGGGCGGCCCCGGTTGGGTTCAACTTTGCGCTGCCTTGAAAAATCTCCCGCCCACCGCATGGATCGCGACGCTGGCCTGTGTGTTGTTCCTTGGCTCCGCTGTTGCCGAAGAACCCTCGCCGCAGCAGGTCGTTGACGCCGCCATCTCCGAGTTTCAAGCTGGCAAGTACGACCAGGCGCTTGAGAAGCTCCAGCAGGTCGAAAAGACCCAGCCCGACTCCGCCTTCGTGCAAAACCTGATCGGCGCTGTCTACACCAAGAAGAAGGACTTCACCAAGGCCAAGGCCGCATTCGAAAAGGCGCTGGATATCGACTACAGCTTCTTTCCCGCGCAGTTCAATCAAGGCGAGGTGCTCTTCCTCCAGAAGCAATACCCGCAGGCGCTCGATCATTTCGAGCGCATGATGCGCAGCGCGCCCGATAACGAGTTGCTCCAGTTCAAGGTCGTGCTCTGCCTCCTGCAGACCGGCCAGAAAGGCGAGGCGGAGAAGCTGGCCAAGCGTATGAAATACCCCGGGCAGGAGCCGGCGTGGTACTTCTCCCAGGCCGCACTGGCCATCAACAACAAGGATTCCCGCAAAGCGTCGGAAAACCTGGCTGCGGCCAAGGAGCTTTTCCGCGACAAGACCAGCATTTACACCGAGACCTTCCAGGATCTCGGATGGCAGACCAAATGACCTCACCCCTGAAGTCTCAGAAGCAGAAAAAGAAGGAGCTTTCCCTCCTGCACCCCAAGGCGCGCGTGCTCGTGACCGGCGCCGGGGGATTCATCGGCAGCGCGGTCGTTCACGCATTGAACCAGCGCGGCATCGAGCAGATCGTCGTGACGGATTTCCTCGGCGAGGATGAAAAGTGGCGCAACCTCGCGCCGCTCGCCTTTGAGGATTATATCCCCGCAGATCGTTTCCTTGAGGGAATCGGTCGGGACCCGGATTCCTTTGGCAAATTCTCCGCCTGCTTCCACCTGGGAGCATGTTCCTCGACGACGGTGACCGACTCCGCCTACGTGATGGAGAACAACTTTGGCTACACCAAGGCGCTGTGCCGCTGGGCGCTAAAGTCCGGCACGCGGTTTGTCTACGCCTCCTCCGCCGCGACGTATGGCGACGGGAGCGCGGGGATGGATGATCGCACGGAGAACCTGCGCCCGTTTCGCCCGCTCAATCTCTACGGATACTCGAAGCATCTTTTTGACCTCTGGGCCCAGCGCGAGGAGGTGCTCCCGGAGATCGTCGGCATCAAGTATTTCAACGTCTTTGGCCCGAATGAATACCACAAGGGCGACATGCGCAGTCTCGTCTGCAAGGCCTACGAGCAGATCGTCTCGACGGGCAAGATCCGCCTCTTCAAGAGCTACAAACCGGAGTATGCGGACGGGTGCCAGATGCGCGACTTTGTCTATGTGAAGGACGCCGTGGCCATGACGCTCCACCTCGCGGAAAACGAGGAGGCTGGAGGGTTGTTCAACGTGGGGGCCGGAGTCGCCCGAACCTGGGTGGACTTGGCAAATTCGCTCTTCTCCGCCCTGGGGCTTCCGCCGCAGATCGAGTACATCGAAATGCCCGAGAGCATCCGGCACCAGTATCAATACTATACCTGCGCCGACATCTCGAAGGTGCGCGATGCCGGATATGCGGCGCCGACCACCTTGCTGGAGGACGCGGTGCGGGATTACGCGGTGAATTACCTGAAACCCGGGAAGCGCCTCGGCGACGAGACGGCGGCTTGAGCCGTTTCCAGGCTGTCATGATCGGCAGGATCGACGCGGAGAGACGGTAGGAAGGAAGGCATGTCTCCCGTTACCTCCCTGATCCTGGGCCTTGGGCTCTTTTTCCTCGGTTTGCGGCTGGTGGGGGACAACCTCCGGCTGCTGTGCAGTTCCAGCTTCCGGGACGTCATCCGGTCGTCCATCCACTCGCCTCTGGCGCGGGTGGGGGTGGGCCTTTCGGCTGGTGCGCTCATGCAGAGCGCGACGGCGGTGACATTCATCCTGGTTAGCATGGTCGGGAGCGGGCTGATCTCGGCGAGTGCGGCGGGGCTGATCATCATCTGGTGCAATGTCGGGCTGACGGCCCTCGCCTTTGTCGCGACGTTGAATATCAGCGCCATCGTCGGCCTGGTGGTCGGCGCGGCGGGCATCGCCATGGGTATGCTCCGCAAGAGGCTTCCCCAGACCGTGGCGGGGGCCATGCTCGGGCTGGGACTGATCCTTTACGGACTGGAGCGGATGAGCGCGGGCGCGGCTCCGCTCAAGGAAGCGGATGTCTTTCGCGGCGTCCTGGAGCATGCGGTGGCGAATCCTGTGCTGGCTTTTGCTGCGGGCATCGCGGCTGCGGCCATCCTGCAGTCCAACAGCGGCGCGGTGATGCTGGTCATCACCTTTGCGGCCAGCGGATTGATCGATCTGGAGCCGGCCATGCTGCTCATTTTCGGCACGAACATGGGGGCAATCGGGCTGCGACTCTTTCTGGCGGCAGGCTTGAACCGCTCCATGCTGCGCCTCGTGCGCTTGGAGGATTTATTCTGCGTGATCAGCGGCGTGCTGATGTTTGGGCTCTTTCTGATCGAGCAATGCGGCGTGCCTCTCGTCGGGGCTTTTGTGCGATCGCTCCATCGCTCCATCGATGTCCAGCTGGCCGTGGTTTTCCTGCTCTCCAACCTGATACCTGCAGCGGTGATGACTCCATTCATGGGAGTCTGGCGAGGGATGCTCGAAAAACTCTGGCCGGATAAATCCGCGGCGGATGATCCCTCTCGCCCGATGTATATCCTGCCGCAGGCGCTGAACGATCCGTCGACGGCACTCGATCTCATGGGCAAGGAACTGATCCGCCTGCTCAGCAACATCCCGGTCAAGCCGATCGAGGAGGGTGATGGAGAAAATCCGGACCCGGCTTTTCAGACGCTCTCGCTGGCGATCGAAACCTTTGCCGTTCAGTTGAGCGCGCGGTCGGTGCTGAATGAAAAGCAGGCTGCATTGCTGCATGGGCTGAGGGCCGAGTTGAGCCTGATCCGGCATACCGAGGAGGCGGTGCGTCATTTCTGCCGGGGGTTGAAACCCGATGCAGCGGGCAAGCTCGACGAGACGCTGGCCGATCTGCTGAAGGACGTGGTCGATGCTGCCTCGTCGCGGGACGCAGCGAAGCTCGCGCAAGTGGAGGAGCGCACGAAGTGGAAGGGAGAATTCCTCAACCAGGTCTCCAACGGGCATGCCGAGGCGCTGGAGACGCTCGATGCCACGGCGGCGCATGAGGATTTCCGCATCGCGGTCTGGACATTGCACCGGCTCTCGAAGCTCATCACCCGGCTCGACGCGAACGGCAGCTGATTCGGTATTTCGAGAAACAGAAAAGGCATCCACCGGAGTGGATGCCTTCCTGCTTTGTGTGATTGTGCGGGAGTGTGTTTTTAGAAAACCACGAGGGACTTGACCGTATGAGTGGCAAGGACTTCGCGGCCTTTCAGGAATCCCAGCTCGATGAGGAACTGGGCTTGGACGACGTTGCCGCCGGCCTGTTCGACGAGTTTCGCCGCGGCTGCGGCGGTGCCTCCTGTCGCCAGGAGATCGTCGATGAGGGCGACGCGTTCGCCCGGGCGAAAGGCATCGAGATGAACTTCGATGGCGGCTTCCGCGTACTCGAGTTTGTAGGACAGACTGGCGGTCTTCCAAGGCAGCTTGCCCTTCTTGCGAATGGGGACGAAGCCGAGGCCGAGCCGGTCTGCGACGGTGGCGCCGAAGAGGAATCCCCTCGCATCGATGCCTGCGATTTTCTCGATTCCCTGTCCCTCGCAGTCGGCCACGAAGCGGTCGATGGCAAGGCGCAAGAGGCGACCGTCGGCAAGGATCGGAGTGATGTCCTTGAAAACGATGCCCGGTTGCGGGAAATCCTGAATGTCGCGGACGGCCGCGCGAAGTTCGTCGACAGCCATGGTACTAGTCACCGAAGGAAATGCCCACGGCGCGAGCGGTCGAGACGAGCTGGCTGTCCTCGGTCACGCGGCGCAGCTTGTGCACGGCATGCGAGATCGGCACGTCGAGGGTGAGGTAATTCTGGTAGCTCACCATGGTGCCAAACTTCTTTTCCTCGATGAGCTGTACGGCCTTCACGCCGAAGCGGGTGCCGAGGATGCGGTCGAGGGTGGTGGGAGCGCCGCCGCGCTGGAGGTGGCCCAGGATGCAGGTGCGCACTTCCTTGTCGGTGCGATCCGCGATTTCCTTGCCGACGATATCGCCGACGCCGCCGAGGCGGTGTTCCCCGCTGGCCACGGCGTGACGGAGGGGCTTGCCATCCGGAGCCGCGCCTTCGGCCACGACGATCATCGTGCTCTTGGCGCCTTCCTTTTCGCGGCGCAGGACTTCCTCCGCCACTTTCTCAACGGAGAAGGGAATCTCGGGAATGAGGATCACATCCGCTCCACCGGCGAGGCCGCCATGAAGGGCGATCCAGCCTGCGTTGCGGCCCATGACTTCCAGGACCATGACGCGCTTGTGGCTGGTGGCCGTGGTGTGCAGGCGGTCGAGCGCGTCGGCCACGCAGGCCACCGCGGAGTCAAAGCCAAAGGTCATGGCCGTGGCCTCCAGGTCGTTGTCGATCGTCTTGGGGACGCCGATGACCGGGATGCCGTTCTCAAACAGCTGGAGAGCGGTCGAGAGCGAGCCGTCGCCGCCGATACAGACAAGGGCGGTGAGGCCGAGGTTGTGAAAGGTCTGCTTGGCGTTGTCGATGATATCCTGAGGGATGGCCGCCTTGTCACCGGCTCCGACCTTGGCGACAAAATGGCCGCGGTTGGTCGTTCCGAGGATCGTGCCTCCGAGGTGCATGATTCCCGAGGTATTGCGACGGTCCAGCGTGAAGTAGTCGCCGGGAGGGAGCAGTCCCTCGTATCCGTCACGGAATCCAATTACTTCCCAATCCAATTTGTCCGCCGCCCGGCAGACTCCTCGGATCACTGCGTTAAGACCGGGGCAATCCCCGCCACTGGTCAGGACACCTATTCTTGTTTTCGGCATATTTTCTAAAGTGTCTGGGAGCTCTTGATCTTGCGTCCCTGGGCGGCCCACTGGTCGTAGACAGCCCAGCCTTGCTTGATCAGGGCCAACCCTTCTCCGAAGCGGTTGGTGGAGCCCAGAAGCACTATGATGATTCGGCGGGGGGTGATTTGAACGGCGTTTCCATCGCGCTGCACCTCGGGGCGGCGCTCGGAGGACAGGATGAGGCATTCGCCGGCCTTGGAGGTGCGACCGGTTTTCACACCGTCGATATTCTCCTGGCCGAGAAGCTCGTTGGTATTGCGGAGCTCGAAGGGGTTGTCAACGCCTCCGCGGATGACGTGGACGACGCGGCTTTCCTGGGAGACGTAGAAGGGAAAGTCCGCCTCGCTGTAGGCGTAGCGCGTGAGGCGCGCGATGTCTGCGGCGGTGGAGAAGGGGAGGGATTCGCTGTTGTTGTCGACCCCGCTGGGGTTGAGGAAGCGGGTGCGCGCCATGCCCAGGGTGTGCGCGAGGGCGTTCATGTGCGAGACGAAGTTCTCGATGGGGGCGAGCCCCTGCGTGTTGGGCAGGTGGGCGCCGACATGCTCGGCCAGCACGGTGGCGGCGACATTGTCGGAAGCCATGAGGGCGCAGTAGAGGAGATCGCGCAGGCTGAGCTGATCGCCCTCCTGCAGGCCGACCGGGTTGATCCCGCCCGAAGACAGCGCCCGCGCGGACACGGTGGCCATCTGGGTGAGGTCTTCCTTGTTCAACTGGGCCCAGTCGAGCACGACCATGCCCGTGGCGACCTTGGTGAGGCTGGCCACCTGGCGTTTCTCGTCACGATTTTCCCCGGCCAGGACCCGTCCGGTCTGGTTGTCGACGATGATATAGCTTTGTGCGGCGAAAAGTGAGCCGACGGAAAGCAGCAAGGCGCACAACGGAGCGAGGCGCAGAATCTTCATAGGCAAATATCCGGTGCAGCCTATCGCTCAGCCTAAAGAGTTCAATGCCATTTCTCCGTAGAACCCGGACGCGTTGATAATCTCGCCGGATTTTCTATCATTTGGTAAAAACCGAAAACATGCCGATATACGAATTCTACTCCCCGGATACGAATCGCATATACAGCTTCCTCGCCCGCAGCCTGAGTCTGAGGGAGGCGGTGCCGCGCTGCCCGGATGATCCGAAGGCCCGGATGGAGCGGATGGTGTCGCAGTTTGCCGTGACCGGTAAGGCGAAGGAAGCGTCCTCTGAACCCGGCCCCGAGATGATGGACGCAGGCATGGAGCAGGTGCTGGCCCGGATGGAGCGAGAGATGTCGACGCTCAATCCCGACAATCCAGATCCTCGCCAGCTCGGGCGCATGATGCGGCAAATGGCCGAGGCGACCGGGCAGAAGGTGCCCGAGGGTATGCGGGAAATGATCATGCGCCTGGAGCGCGGCGAGGACCCCGAGAAGCTGGAGCAGGAGTACGGAGATAATCTGGAGGACTTCGCCGAGGGCGAGGAGGGTGCGATGGGGCTGGAAAAAACGCTCGCCCGCATCCGCCGTGGGGTGCCGTCCCGGGACCCGCAGCTTTACGAGATGAGGGATTACCTTCCCGAGGCCTGACCGGGATCAGGTCAGCCCGGCCAGCTGCCGCGCCACGGCGAGGGTGTCGATATCGGCGAGGGTCTTGTCCGGGCGGAGCCGCTTGATGCGCGGGAAGCGCAGGGCGAGTCCGCTGGCGTGGCGGTCGCTCGGCTGGATGGCGTCGAACGCGACCTCGATGACGATGCGCGGATCGACCTCGATACGGTTGCCGGTGCGAGCGACCATGTGGGTGAGGAAAATTTCGGTGAGCTCCTCGATCTCGGTATCGGTGAGACCGGAGTAGGCCTTGCCGATGGGCAGGAGGGTGCCGGAGGCCTCGTCACGCACGGCGAAGGTGTAGTCGCTGAGGACATTGCTGCGGCGGCCGTGGCCGTACTCGACCGCGACGACGATCACGTCGAGCGTGGCAAATTCCTCCTTAAGCTTCAGCCAGGAGAGGCCGCGGCGGCCGGGTGAGTACAGGCTCGTGGGGTCCTTGGCCATCAGGCCCTCATTGCCGCGAGCCCGGGCGGCGCGGAAGGTCTCCTCGATCTCCCCGGCGGAGCGGGCGGTATGGACTTCCGCGGCTTGGATGCCGTCGGTCAGAGGCAGGCGCTGGAGGAGGCTGCGGCGATCGGTGAGCGGTTTTTTCAAAAGCGAGCGTCCGTCGAGCTGGAGCAGATCAAAGATCATGTAGGCGACGGGAATCTCGCCGCCGAGGAAGAGATCGGCCTCGCGGCGGCCGAGGCGCTTCTGGAGTTCGAAGAAACTGAGCGACCGGCCGTTTTCCCAGGCGAGGATTTCCCCGTCGAAGACAGCCTCGCGGCGCAGGCGGGCGGCGGCAGCGGCAATCTCGGGAAAGGTATCCGTGATGCGCTTCAGATCGCGCGTGTAAATCTCGACCCGCTCGGGGGTGACGTGGATCTGCGCGCGGATCCCGTCCAGCTTGTCCTCCAGCCACACGCGGCCGCTGCCGCCGAGACGGTCCCAGATGGCGGCGGCATCCGGCTCAGGGCTGGCGAGCATGCACTTGATGGGTTGGAAGATGGTCAGCTCCGCCTGCTCCAGCCTCTTCTCGCTGGCGAGGGTGGCGGCGCGGCCGATATCCCCGAGCAGCATGGCCGCCTCGCGCACGGCGTCGGCGTCGGCCTCAAAGGCCGTGGCCACCGCCTCCTCGACGAGCCCCTCCTTGAGCCCGATGCGGAGGTCGCCGGTCAGGATGCGCACGAGATAGCCTCCCATGATGGGCGGCATGCGCCGGAAGGCCTCGGTGAGGATCTCCGTCTTGGCGATCGGCCCGCGCGCGGTGCGCAAATCCCCGAGCAGGGCGTGGATTTCCCCGATGGCGGGATTTCCCTCGCCCGGATGATGGGCTAAAGCCTCGGTCGCAGTCAGCCCGGCATCGTTGTGGCGGCGCGAGATCGTGCGCAACTCCGCCATCGTAAGCTGGCTCGCCGTGCTCAGGGCCCGGTAGATGATGGACCAGCCGACATTGACGGGTTTTTCCTCGTGCGGCGGGAAAGCCCGGCCGGTCAGCCACGTCGCCGCATGAGGCAGTTCGTCGGCGGGGAGAGCGCGCAGATAATTGGCCAGGAAGCGGATCTTGCGGAGCTTGCCGGTGGACTGGCGGATTTTTTCGCAGACGGAGCAGAATCGCTCGAATCCATCGGTCGGGCGGTCCCTCAGGGGAACTGCTTCCGGCGTCTTGCCCCTGCGGGTCTCCAAGATCGAGAACTCCAGCTGGTTCGCCCCGGTGAGCGCCCAGGCGTCGATCCCTCGGGCCCGGAGGTCGCGGGCAAACTCCTGGGCAAATCCGTGCAGGGTAAGCACGCGGCGCGGCTGGACGGTTTCCACGAGCTGGATGAGATCGTCATAACCGGCATGGTCGGAAAGCGGAAACGCCGCGTCGACCTGGAGGCGGTAGCGGGCGGCGGCATCGAGCGCCCACCCGGTGAGCACCGCCATGCGGCGCTTTTTGATGCGCGAGAGCTGGCGCGAGCCGTTCGCGCTGGGCGGGCAGATCAGGACATGGCCGGAGACCTTCTCCGGGTCGTACTTCTCATAGGCGGGAAAGGCGACGCCAAACTCCTCGTACACCTGCGCGACGGTATAGACGGAGCCATGCAGCATGATGGGTAGCCCGGCGCCACGCAGGACGGAGAGGATCTCCTGGGCCTTGCCGAGCGCATAGCCGAGCAGGATGGGCGTCTCGCCGTCCTCCAGCGTCTCGGAGCAGAACTTCAGCACGTCGGCGATGACCTCCCCGGCGGGAGGGAACTTGTAGTGCGGGAGGCCGTACGTGGTCTCCATCACGAGAGTATCGGCTCGCGGCGCCTCGAAGACCTCGGAGGACAGGCCCTTGCGGAGCTTGAAGTCCCCGGTGTACAGCAGCGACCCCTTGTCGTCTTCGTAAAGGAGTTGGGCGGACCCGAGCACGTGCCCGGCGGGGTAAAGCGTGGCCGCCCAGGCACCGAAGGTCCGCCTCTCGCCGAAGGGCAGGATATCGAGCTGCCCGATGTCGCCGCCCATGCGGGTCTGCATCAGGCGGGCGGTGGGAGCGGTGCAGATGAGATGGCGGTGCCGGCCGGTGTGGTCGCTGTGGGCGTGGGAGACAAAGGCCCGCTCGCGGGGAACCCATGGATCGAGCCAGAGATCGGCAGCGGGCAGATGCAGCCCTTTGCGATATTCGATGGCAACCATGGATCAGCGAAAGGAGGTCTTTAACTCCTTCCCCGAGGATAGGACGGCTTGATCAGCGCCGCCACCAGAAAGCCCACCCCAATCAGGATCAGGAAGATGGAAAGGAACTGTCCGCGAGTCAGGGAGCCGGTGAGCGGGGCGTCGGGTTCGCGGAAAAATTCCGCGATACTGCGCAGCAGCGCGTAGGCGAAGAAGAAAATCGCGGTCAGCACGCCGTTGGGGAGCCGGACTCTCGTGCGGAGCAGCCAGAGCAGGGTGAAGAGGAGCGCACCTTCCAGAAAGGCCTCGTAGAACTGCGACGGATGGCGGGGCGACAGGATGCCCGCGAGGGCCGCGCGGAGCGGCTCGGAGTCGCGCGAGGCCTCGATGATGGCGTCGACCGAGTTCCATGCCGGATTGATCGACGTACTCTCCTGCAGGGCGAGGGAGACGGTTTCCGGCGGGGCGGTGTAGAGTTCCTTGGGGAACTGGACGGCCCAGGGAACGCTGGTCACGCGGCCGTAGAGCTCGCCATTGATGAAATTGGCCAGGCGGCCGAGGAGCAGGCCGAGCGGGGCGGCGACGACGACGTTGTCGCCGATGTTGCGCCAGGAGACCTTTGCATGCCGCGAGTACCACCAGGTGTACAGCGTGAGGCCGATCATGCCGCCATGGGCCGACATGCCGCCATCCCAGACCCTGAAGATCGAGATGGGGTCGTGGATGAGGCCATCCCAGTTGTAGAAAAGCATGTAGCCGAGCCGGCCGCCGAGGAGCACGCCAAAGATCGCTCCGCCGATGATGAAATCGGCCACCTTGTCCTCCGGGATGTCGCAGTACCCGCGACGGGAGAGCGACTTGACGACGAGGATGCCGAGAAAAAATGCGGCGACATAGGCCAGCCCGTACCACCGGAGGCCGAAGACCTCGGTGAAGCGTATCAGATACGGGCTGAGGTCGTGGACGTAATAGGCGAGCATAAAACCGGGCAGAACGATGGGAGAGCGATGCCCGGAGCGCAACCCGGAAATGGTGCGGCGTGGCAGGCTCGCGCATTGACAGCACGGGCGCTGACCGCGTTTACTCAGCGAAGTGAAATCTGCCCTCTACCTGTTTGGCGCGGTGGGCGCCCTCATTCTCACAGCATCCTGCACCACCCTGGAAAATCGGCGCGACATGTACTCGCCCCAGACGGTCAATGGACCGTACACCCAGATGGTTCGCAACGGTCTCCCGACTCCGGCACCCAAAAAGAGCGCCGTGACCACGGAAACCACGACGAGCGACTACAAGAACGTCGTCCGCTAAAGGCGGCTACTGCATCATCTCCGGGCCGCCGACTTCCGGCGGTTTCGGAGGCTGAAGTTTGACCAGGATCTCCTCGATGGTGGGGTCCTGTTTGATCATGGCATCGTGCATGGCCTTGCGGAAGGTCTCCGCGGCGGTACGGCGATCGTCGGGAGTCGAGGCGGATTGCATGGCTGCCTTGGCCTTTGCGACAGCGGGGTCACTCTTCGCCTTGTCACGCGCAGCGTCGAGACGATCGCGTTCCTGAGGGGTGAGCTTTTCCATTCCGGCGCCTTCCGGCCCGCGCGGCGAGCGGGGGCCGCCGCCCTTGTCGAAGCCGTTTTTCTTTACGATCTCATCCAGGCCAGGATCGATCTGCTGCATCTTCTGCCGTACGGCGTTGAAAAACTCATCGCGCGCCTCGTCGGCCTTCTTGCGCAGTTCCTGGATCTTCGGGTCTTGAAGGGCTTTTTCCCGGACGTTTTCAAAGCGCATGCGCTCGTCCTCGGTCAGCTTGTCGAGGAAGCGCTTCATCATGCGCTCGCGCATGAACTCCCGGCCGGGTCCCTGATCGGGGCCTCCCGGTGGCGGCGGCATCGGAGGTTTTTGGTCCGACATGGCCGGAGCGGGGGCGGGCGACGGACTGGCTCCTTCCATCTGGGCGCGGGATGCGTGCGAGGCAAGGATCGTGCCGATCAGCGCGAGGATGACGGGACGGATTTTCATGGCGATAAAGGTAAAACCCCCTGGCAGAGGGAAAGTTTCTGGAAAAGGCGGGATCGGATCATGGGGATGGAGTGGTCTCGACCGTCGCCTGGGAGATGGGGAGGCGAACCCGGAAGGTCGCTCCATGGCCGGGTATGCTCTCCACTGAAACGGCTCCGCCATGAGCCTGTACGACATGCTTGACGATGGAGAGGCCCAGTCCGGTGCCTCCCGCCACGCGGGAGCGATCCTTGTGGACCCGATAGAAACGTTCGAAAATATGCGGCTGATCCTCCAGGGGAATGCCGGGGCCGTTGTCGGTGAAGGAGATCACGACGTCATCCTGCTCCCGCTGGACGATGACGCTGACCTGGACCTTGTCGGCTGTGCCGTACCGCAGGGCGTTCTCCAGCAAGTTGGCGAAGACCTGGTCGAGGTGGCGGGCGTCGCCCTCGAGATAGGCTGCTTCTGCGGGGCAGTCGAAGGTGACCTCGGCGTTGCGTTCCGCCAGGGCAGACTGAAGGCGGTGGAGGATCTTTTTGAAGCTTTCCCGCAGGTCCATCGGACGAAACTCCAGCATGGCGGAGCGGTGCTCCATTTTTGAGATCGTCATCAGGTCCTCGATCAGCAGGGTGAGGCGCTGGCCGTTCTTGTACATGACCTTGAGGGATTTCTCGGCCATGGGCCGGTCGTCGAGCGCGCCGTCGAGCAGGGTCTCGATGTAGCCATTGATGATGGCGAGCGGGGTGCGGAACTCGTGCGAGACATTGGCGACGAATTCCCGGCGCACGGACTCCAGGTTGCGGACCTTGGTGACGTCGTGAAAGACGATGACGGCACCCGGCGGACGGCCATGGCCGCGCGGGGTCAGGCCGCCGACATGGATGTCGAAGTGGGTATTCCCCGCGAAGGTGATGGAGACCTGGCGGCTCTGGCCGGAGGCGAGCGTGTGCTCGATGGCGTTCTGAAGCTGGTGGCTGCGGAAAACCTCCATCACCGAGCGGTTGACCGGTGACTGCCGGAGGTCAAACATGCGCTGGAGCGGGTCGTTGCAAAGCCGGATGCGGAGGGACCGGTCGACGATAAGCACTCCCTCCACCATGCTGGACAGGATCGCCCGCAGGCTGAACCCCTCGTCGGCGATCTGCCGGTCGAGCTGTTGCAGGAGCTCTGAGATGCGGCGGACCTGGGCAGAGGCTTCCCGGAACACGCCCAGCCGCGATCGCAGCAGCACCGGGCGAAAGTCGTAGGCGGCGAGGCGTTTGAGGGACTCTCGCACCTCGTTGAAGGGAACGATGAACTGGTAGTAAACGTAGGCCGCCAGGAGGATGCCGACGGTTCCGCCGACGATGGCCCAGATCATTCGCCCGTGGTTTGCACGTTGAAGCGATAGCCCTCGCCTCGCACCGTCTCGAGGCGGGAGGCATGGTCGCCGAGCTTCTCGCGGAGGCGACGCATGTGGGTATCGACCGTGCGTGTATCGATGGCGTTCTGGTATCCCCAGACATCAAAGAGAAGGGATTCGCGGCTCTGGATGCGGCCGCGGCGATCGATGAGCAGGGCCAGGAGCTTGAACTCGGTGGTCGTCAGGTCGAGACGCTTCCCGTCGAGGCGGATTTCAAAGGCATTCTTGTCGACCTCGAAGGCATCGACGGTAACGACGTCGTTGCGGTTGCTGGAGCGAAGGCGGCGTAGCAAAGCCTGCACGCGCAGGACCAACTCCCTCGGGCTGAATGGCTTGGTGACGTAGTCGTCGGCTCCCAGTTCCAGGCCGTTTACGCGTTCGTTGGGTTCGCTCTTGGCGGTGAGCATCACGATGGGCATCTGCTCGGTTTCCGCCTCGCGTTTCAGGGCCTTGCAGACAGCCAGGCCGTCCATGCGGGGGAGCATCAGGTCGAGGACGATGATGTCGGGGCGGTTCTTGCGGGCCATTTCCAGCCCCTCGACCCCGTCGTTGGCGATTATGACGCCAAACCCGGCTCGCGATAGATTATACCGCAGCAAATCTACGACATCGGACTCATCTTCTACGACCAGAACCGTATCTTGCATGCAGCTTCGGGTGATAGCCGTCGGACCCCCCGGCTGGCAAGCTGATGCGGAAAAAAGATTCGGGCCACTCGCGATGAATGCTCAGAACAAAGGAAACTGAACCGCGGTGGCCCGAATTGCTGCCTTAACCATAGAGTTTGACCCCCCGGATGGTCAGGCGTTCAATTTTTCGGAAACTTTTCCGAAAAATCTTTTAGAGCGATGTTTCCGGGTATCGGAGAGGCTGGTACTGCTGAGGTTCCTGGCTGTTGGGATTCCAGTAAACCTCGGAGACGCGTTTCCAGACTGTGGCGGGTTCCGTATTGAAGAGTGTTTTTTCCTTCAGTTTGCGGCGGAGATCGCTGCGGAGCTGGTAGCTTGAGGCGTCTGGGGCGGCGTCGAGCTGCGGCAGACGGATGGCGATGCGGTTCTGGTTGAGCACCTGATAGTGGAGGAAGACATAGCTGCCCTGCGGGATGTCTCCAGGTCCCTCATCACAACGCAGAGTGAGGAAAACGGCTTTGCCGACGCGGGAAATCCATCCCTCGAAACGCCATTTTTTCTTCGCACCCGTCTTGGGCACGCTCTCATACCAGACGGTATAGCGGGAGCCAGTCAGCGGCAAAACGGTCGCGCGATCGAGATCGCCCTTGTCGTTGGTATGTTCCCAAACGCCTAGAAGCCAGGTGTTTATATCCTTCGACGGCGTCTCGGTGAGCGGATGGTCGTAAAAGCAGCCCGTAAGGACCGAACAAATGATGGCCATCAGCGCGGCCGCGCAGGAACGAGAAATCATAGCGTACGGGCGCCTGCTATAACCAAGTTCCCGACGGAATGACACTGTTTTTCGGCACGACCACGATGCCATCGCGAATGTAAAAGCCCTCGCCGTCGTAATCCGCCGTCTTTCCAGCGGGGGAGATGACGACGTTGTCCCCGATGCGGGCATTCTTGTCGATGATGGCATTCTCGATATGGGTGCCCTGGCCGATGCCGATGCGGGGATGGCCGTTGGCCGGGGACTCCGACAGGTCGGACTCGTAGTAGTCCGCGCCCATCACGATGACGTTCTTGAGCTTGCAGCCCGGGTTGATGATGGAGCGGATGCCGATGATGGATCGATCAATGGTCGAGTCGGTGATGACGCAACCGTCGGAGATCATGGCCTGGTCGATCTTGGTATTGCTGATGACGCTGGCCGGGAGGAAGCGCGGATGCGTGTAAACCGGCGCGCCCGGGATGTTGAAGCTGAAGGACGGGCTGGTCTCCGCGAGGTTGAGATTCGCGTCGAAGAAGGCTTTGATCGTACCGATGTCCTCCCAGTAGCCCTGGAAAATATAGGCGTTGACCTGATACTTCTCGATGGCGGCGGGAATGACGTGCTTGCCGAAATCGACGAGGTCGTTGTCGAGGCACTCGATGAGAACCTTGCGGCTGAAGACGTAGATACCCATGGAGGCCTGGAAGAGCTCCTCAGTCTCGGGATGGCCGATGGAGCGGAGTAGGTCCGGCGGGATGCGCAGGCCGTCGAGGATGGCGGGGTCCTTGGGCTTCTCGACAAACTCGATGACGCGGCGCTGCTCGTCGGTGTGCATGATGCCGAAGCCCGAGGCGTCGGCGCGATTCACCGGGATGGTGGCGAGCGTGATGTCGGCCTTGGTCTCGATGTGCTGGCGGAGCACGTCGCGGTAGTCCATGCGGTAGAGCTGGTCGCCGCTGAGGATCACGAGGTAATCGGCCTGGCGCTCGAGGAAGTAGCGCATGTTTTGCCGTACGGCGTCGGCCGTGCCCTGGTACCAGCGGGAGCCCTCGGGGGTCTGCTGGGCGGCGAGGATCTCGACGAAGCTGGGCGTGAAGTTGTCGAACTTGTAGCTCGCGTTGATGTGCCGGTGCAGCGACATGCTGTTGAACTGCGTGAGCACGTAAATGCTGCGCAGGCCGGAGTTCAGGCAGTTGCTGATCGGAATGTCGACCAGTCGGTACTTGCCACCGAGCGGGACCGCGGGCTTGGCGCGCTCCTTGGTGAGAGGGAAGAGTCGGGTGCCGGCACCGCCGCCCATGATGATGGCGAGGGTACGATTAAGAGGGAGAAGGATGGGTCGTGCGCTCATCGCGAGAGAGGAAACGGGAATTGCATCTTGCCCGGCTGTGTGGCTCTTGTCACGATCCTAAAAAGTTATGTGTGGAATTGTTGGATACGTTGGAAAGGCTGAGGCGGTACCCGTCCTTTTGGATGGACTGCGCAGGTTGGAGTACCGTGGATACGATTCCGCCGGGGTGGCAACGCTCAATGGCCGTGGCATCGAGGTCCGTAAATCCGTGGGCCGCATCGCGGAACTGGCCAGGGTCATCGGCGAGTCGCCGGTGCACGGGCGCATCGGCATCAGCCACACCCGCTGGGCCACGCATGGCGGCGTGACGAACGAAAACGCCCACCCGCACTACGACCAGAGCGGCAAGCTCGTCCTCGTGCATAATGGCGTGATCGAGAATTACCAGACCCTCCGCGAACAGCTGGAGGAGCGGGGGCATGTTTTCAAATCCCAGACGGATACCGAGGTGCTGGCGCATCTCATCGGGGATGCCTTTGAACGCAATGGCGACATCAGCCAGGCGGGACTCGTCACCGCAGTGCGCGAAGCCCTTCGGCAGGTGATCGGTACGTATGGCATCGGGGTCCTGCATACCGATCTGCCGGGAGTGTTGGTGGGTGCGCGGCGGGGGAGCCCGCTGGTCGTCGGCATCGGCAAAGGGGAACATTTCCTCGCCAGCGACGTGAGCGCGATCGTGGCGCATACCCGCGAGGCGGTGTACCTGAATGACTACGAGATCGTGGCCCTGCGTGAGGATGGGTTTGATATCTCGACGCTGGCCGGGTCGGACGTGAGCTTCCAGGTGAGCAAGGTCGAGTTCTCCGCCGAGGACGTCGACAAGGGAACCTACCCGCACTACATGCTCAAGGAAATCTACGAGCAGCCCAACTCCGTGCGCGACGCCATGCGCGGCCGTCTTTCGCCCGAGGAGGCGACGGCGAAGCTGGGCGGCCTGAACATGACGAACGCGGATCTGCGTTCCGTCGAGCGCATTATTCTCTGCGGATGCGGCACGGCCTTTCACGCGGCCATGGTGGGCGAGTATCTCATCGAGTCGCTCGCGCACATCCCGGTGGAGTGCGAGTTTGCCAGCGAGCTGCGCTATCGCAACCTGCCGACGGATCGCGACACGCTGGTCTTTGTCATCAGCCAGAGCGGCGAGACGGCGGATACGCTGGCGGCCTTGCGCGAGAGTCAGCGCAAGGGCCACCGCACGCTCGGTATTTGTAATAGTGTCGGCAGCACGATCGCCCGCGAGAGCGACGGCGGCGTCTACATGCACGCCGGGCCGGAGATCGGCGTGGCGGCGACGAAGTCCTTCACCTCGCAGCTCACGATCATGGCGCTGCTGGCGACCCTGCTCGGGCGCATTCGTTATCTCAGCTATGCCGAGGGTCTGGAAATCCTCGCCAATCTCGAGCGCCTGCCGACTCTGGTTGCGCAGACTTTGGAACTCGACGCCCAGGTGGCTGCCATCGCGAAGAAATACGCGAAGGCGCCGAACTTCCTCTTCATGGGCCGCCAGGCGAACTACCCGATCGCTTTGGAAGGTGCGCTCAAGCTCAAGGAAATCAGCTACATCGCCGCCTCGGGCTACCCGAGCGCAGAGCTCAAGCACGGTGTGATCGCCCTGGTTAACGAGGAGACGCCGTCGGTCTTCATCGCGCCGCGTGATGCGGTCTTTGAGAAGAACGTGAGCAACATCGAGGAGGTCAAGGCCCGCAAGGGTCCGGTGATCGCCATCGGCACGGAAGGCAACGACCATCTCGACAAGGTGGCTGATGACGTCATCCGCATCCCGAAGTCGCCCGACTATCTCACGCCGATCCTCGCTTCGATCCCGCTCCAGTTGCTCGCCTACCACATCGCCGCCGAACTCGGCTGCGACGTCGACAAGCCGCGCAACCTCGCCAAGAGCGTGACGGTGGAGTAGGTGGTCGATTGCATTGAAGCGGCAGGGATTTCACGATAGACTGCAGTTTGACGAAACCCGCCTGTGAAAATGGAATCCGTTGAAATCGCGCTATCGACGGCGAAAGAAGCTGCGAACTGGCTTCGTTCGCGTGGGGCGACACGTGTCCTTCTCTTTGGCTCTCTGGCTGGAGGAGGATTCTTGCCGAACCGCTCGGATATCGATCTGTACTTCGAGGGGTTTTCGGATTCCGAGGCCCTCGCGGTGACGGGTCGCTTGCTTGATGTCTATGGGGAGGGATCCATTGATCCGGTGCCGGCCCAGTTTTGCTCGCAAAGGCTAAGACTGGATATCGAAGCGGCTGGCATTCCGGTATGAGCAGCCTGCAAAAGGCGCGGTCACATCTGGAGCGGCTTGGTGCTGTTTCTCGGAAATTGGCCCATGGTGTCGAGTTGGCGCGCTTGCAGGCTGATCCTGAGGCGCGAGACTTGGCTTATGAGGGGTTGGGCGCCCGACTTCAGGCGGCTTATACGGGATTCGAAACGCTTATCGAAATGAGTCTCGCGTGCCGAGGAACCGAGATTCCAAGAGGAGAGTCCTCTCATCAGGCGTTGCTGGATGCGGCTTTGCGGTGCTCCCTGGTGACAGCGGAGGAAAAACTCAAGCTGGAGGAAATCAAGGGCTTTCGCCACATTCATCGTCATGTCTATGATCTGGTGATTGATCCGAAGATCCTCGATGATCGTGCTCTCGCCATGGCTGAGATACTGCCAGGCATCCTCTTCCGGGTGGGCAAGATTCTGGCGGAGGCAGGCGGTCAGGATCAAGAGTTGCCGCTCGATTGAAGCTGCTTAAATATTTCCAATGCTGGTAATCGACTTTCTCGCCGCCGAGAAACATCTCGCCAAGGCAGATCCGGTGATGCGCGGATTGATTCGCCAGCATGGGCGGTTGTCGATCAGGGCGGAGGAATTGCGGCAGGCGCCCTTTGAGTCGCTGGCGCGGGCTATTGCGAATCAGCAGCTGAGCGGGCGCGTGGCGGATGTGATCCTGGGGCGCTTTGTGAAGTTGTTCCCGGGGAAGAAGTTCCCGACGGCTCGGGACCTGGCGGCGGTGACGGACGAGGAGATTCGCTCGGTGGGTTTTTCCTGGGCCAAGATCGCGGCGTTGCGCGACCTCGCGGCCAAGGTGATCGATGGCACGGTGCCGACCACGGCGAAGATCCATAAGCTTTCCGATGAGGAGATCATCGAGCGGCTCACGGCCGTGCGGGGCGTGGGGCAATGGACGGTCGAGATGCTGCTTATTTTCAAACTCGGGCGGCCCGATGTCCTGCCCGTGGACGACCTTGGCGTGCGCCAGGGGTTCACTCGTGCCTACGGATTGGCTGAGCCAGTGAAGCCAAGGGCGCTACGGGAATACGGCGAACGCTGGCGGCCGTATCGCACCGTGGTCACGCTGTACCTGTGGCAGGTGATGAGGGCGGGCGGGCAGGGCGGCGCCCCGGCGATTTAGCGAAACAAATTTGGGAAAAATCGCATTTTTTTTGCGCGGATGCGGCTGCTGTCGCGCGATGGCCTGGCCGGGCGGTGTGCGGAAGGCCGGGGATGGCGACGAAGTGTGCAAGCCGTTGGCGGAAAAAGAATAAGCTGCTGGATCGACATGCCTTGCGGCGATGGGTGCGGTTTGAGAGGTTTGTCACTTGAATAAGGGTTTGCGAATTTGCAAGGGGGAATATCTAAGTTTTTTTAGGTGTTAACGGCGCCGCGTCTCTTGACAAAGAATAAGTATGGATAACTTCTCTTCAGTGCTATGTGTCGCCGGTATTCGCGATTCGTGGTGCTTGAAAGAGTGGTGTTAGCGATAGTGGTAGGGGTATTGTGGTCCGGCTGTGCAGATCCTGCTTTTCAAGCCTATCAGTCCACTCCCATATTTGGGCAGTCACGCGGCATTGTGCGCAACGGGCATGTCTATCAATATCAGTTCCCATATCGCGGCGGCCTGGTTACCTATGAAGGGCGGCGTGGGGGCGTCTGGTCCATGGATGGAAGGCGCGGGCCGGTGGGCGTGGCGCGCGCCATGGAGCCTGGGCAGGCGCCTCCGTTTCCGAACGGATGTCTGGTCTATGCCTGCATGAGGGCGGAGGAAATGCGCAACGGGTGGCAGCCTGGCAGGCGTTCCCAGGTGATTGCCTACTATCGCGGAGATGGATCAGGGCATGCATTTGTGGTTTATGACCTGCCCGAGGGGGTGTTCGGGGAGGATAACCTGGGGCGGAAGGTGCGGCTGCCGAGTTGGAAGAACCGCACGTCGGGTGAGGCGTTGCGGCTGGCGACGGCCTTTTGCCAGCAGACGAAAGCGAGGACTTCGTCTTATCCTCGGGAGGCTTCCTTTATCGGAATGTACTAAGTATCGTGCTGGGTGGAGTGCCTGGTGCGGGATTGTATGGCTAATGCAACTGATTGCTTAGGTTGAGTGATTTGTTGGTTTTTGGAGGGGTAGTGCGTTTTTGCGGGGTGATTTGAAGTTTGCAATCCGGGACTCACAGGCTTATTCCGGGGCTTCACTGAGATGAAAAACCCACGGAAATCCGGGAAGGCTGCAGTGCGGGCCGGCTCCCGACCCCTCGCCAAGAATAAACACCTCCTCAAGTGGATCGACAAGATCGCTGCATTGACGAAACCCGACGCCATTCACTGGGTGGATGGCTCGCAGGAAGAGTACGATGCGCTCTGCGACCAGCTCGTTGAGGCCGGAACTTTCACCCGTCTGAATCAGGAGAAGTGGCCAGGCTGCTTTTACGCCAAGTCCGACCCGAGCGATGTGGCTCGCGTTGAGGACCGGACGTTCATCTGCTCGCTGTCCAAGGACAATGCCGGGCCGACGAACAACTGGGTGAACCCCTTTGAGATGCGTCGCACGCTGAAGGGTCTCTTCGATGGCTGCATGAAGGGGCGCACGATGTATGTCCTGCCCTTCTCCATGGGGCCGATCGGCTCGCCGATGTCGCAAATCGGCGTGGAATTGACCGATTCCCCGTACGTGGTCGTCAATATGCGCATCATGGCGCGCATCGGGCTGGAGGTTTTCCGCGAGATCGATGCCAGCAACAAGCGCGTCGTGCCCTGTGTGCATTCGGTCGGCGCTCCGCTCGCTCCCGGTCAGGCCGATGTGCCGTGGCCGTGTAATAAAGAGAAGTACATCGTTCATTTCCCGGAAACCCGCGAGATCTGGAGCTACGGCTCGGGTTACGGCGGCAATGCGCTGCTGGGCAAGAAGTGCTTCGCCCTGCGTATCGCCTCCAATATGGCCCGCGATGAAGGCTGGATGGCCGAGCATATGCTCATCCTCGGGGTCGAGGCCCCGACGGGCGAAAAGACCTATGTGGCGGCGGCTTTCCCGAGCGCCTGCGGCAAGACGAACTTTGCCATGCTCATCCCGCCGAAGCACTTCCAGGATCAGGGCTGGAAGGTCTGGACGGTCGGCGACGATATCGCGTGGCTCAAGCCGGATGCTCATGGCCACCTGCGGGCGATCAACCCGGAGGCCGGATTCTTCGGCGTCGCGCCGGGCACCTCGGCCAAGACGAACCCGAACGCCATGGCGTCGCTTTCGAAGAACACGATCTTTACCAATGTCGCACTCACGCCCGACGGTGGAGTGTGGTGGGAGGGCATGACCGACGAGCCGCCGAAGTCCTGCCTCGACTGGCAGGGCAAGAAGTGGACCCCGGCCATCGGCGCAAAGAAAGGTACGAAGGCGGCGCACCCGAATGCGCGCTTCACCGCCCCGGCCTCGCAATGCCCCTCGATCGACCCTGCGTGGGAAGACCCCGAGGGCGTGCCGATCAGCGCGATCATCTTTGGCGGACGCCGTGCGACCACGATGCCGCTCATTTTCCAGGCCTTCAACTGGAGCGCCGGTGTCTATATCGGTGCGACGATGGGCTCGGAGATGACGGCCGCCGCCGCCGGAACGATCGGGAAAGTGCGCCGCGACCCGATGGCGATGCTGCCCTTCTGCGGGTATCACATGGGCGATTATTTCCGCCACTGGATCAAGATGCAGCGCACGCTCAACGAGACGCCGCGCGTGTTTCATGTGAACTGGTTCCGCAAGGACAAGGACGGCAAGTTCCTCTGGCCGGGCTTTGGCGAAAACATGCGTATCCTGCGTTGGATCGTCGACCGAGCCCGGGGCCGTGGCATTGCCAAGGAAACCCCGCTCGGCTGGCAGCCCCGGTATGAGGATATCGACTGGGAGGGGCTGAAGTTCCCGAAGGACAAATTTGAGGAGCTTCAGGCCGTGGAGCGCGACGCCTGGCGGCACGAGGTGCTGGGCCAGGAAGAGCTCTTCCTCGACCTCCACGATCACCTCCCGAAGGAGATGGTCTACGAGCGCGAGCTGCTGATCTGCCGTCTCTAGGATTGCAAAGGACCTGCCAGTCCGGTAGATAAGGCCGGACTGGTCAGGATCTTACGCATCCAGCGAAAGAACGGAACGGTGGCGGGAGAAGTTCGGCAACTTTTTCCTTGCGTCCCCGTGCTCCCTGCCTAGTATCTACCCTCCCTCGTCAAACCGAGGAGAAAAGAGGCTTGGCACCGGCCAGCTCTTCGTCTCACAGAGTTTCACCCGAGGAAACCGGATTACTCAATGCCCACTATTAATCAATTGGTCCGCAAAGGACGCAGCAAGGTGACTGTGAAGTCGAAGTCGCCGGCGCTCGTGAAGTGCCCGCAGCGTCGCGGCGTTTGCGTGCAGGTGATGACCCGCACGCCCAAGAAGCCCAATTCCGCCCTCCGCAAGGTCGCCAAGGTTCGTCTCACGAACGGGCAGGAAGTGATCGCCTATATCCCGGGCGAGGGACACAATCTTCAGGAACACTCGATCGTTCTCGTCCGTGGTGGACGTGTGAAGGATCTGCCGGGTGTTCGTTATCACATCGTTCGCGGTACGCTCGACAGCCTTGGGGTTGACGGTCGCCGTCGCGGACGTTCCAAGTACGGAGCCAAGCGCCCGAAACCCGGTCAGGAAGACACCAAGGGTGCGAAGGGCAAGAAGAAATAGCACGCCATGTCACGTCGTCGCCGAACCATTCACAAGGAAGTCAAAAAAGACGCTCGCTACGCCAGCCCGGTGGTAGCCCGTCTCATCAGCGCCGTCATGTCGAGCGGCAAGAAAAGCATTGCCGAGCGCATCGTCTACACCGCGATCGACAAGTCCCGCGAGGGAACCGATACGGTCGACCCGCTCGAGACGCTGCACAAGGCCATCGAAAACGCCAAGCCGCGCCTCGAGGTGAAGAGCCGCCGCGTGGGTGGCGCCACCTACCAGGTGCCGATGGAAGTGCCTGCCGATCGTCAGATCGCTCTCGCCATGCGCTGGCTGGTCACGTTCGCGAACAACCGCAAGGGTGTTCCGATGGAAAACGCTCTCGCCTACGAGCTTAAGGACGCTGCTGCCGGTCAAGGCAACGCGATCAAAAAGCGCGACGATATGCACAAGATGGCCCAGGCCAACCGTGCGTTCGCTCACTTCCGCTGGTAGTTCTCCAATCTCCAGTTGGTTTCTAAAAAGAGCGGCCTGAAAGGGTCGCTCTTTTTTTATGCCTGGAGAAACCGAAGTCGGAAGTGGTAGGGCGGAAGTTGGAAGTTTTGCTTTGGTCACGCGGTTGAGTGTGGCGTGTGCCGGGATTGCGGGATCGGAAGCACTGGCGGCAGTTTTCAGGTTGGTACGTTTGTTTTGGTAAGCAGCGGTAGGGCTGAAGCTCACATTCGCATGGGGTGAGTTTTTGGGGACGAACGGCACGTTAAGCAGCTCGGCGCGGGCGCAAGCCCAACGGTGCCGGTCGTTCCCGCGATATCGGGATGCCGCTTTTTATAAAGTTCGGCTGTGGCATCGACACCTTTCCTGAGGAGCGGAAACAGACTTGAAGCGGGAAGCTCAAGTCACTGGTCGAAGGGTTATTTTATGGCTCGGAGTCTCTGTCGAGCGGGCAAGGCGTCGGTGCTACGGTTCGTCCGATGGGGAATCGGTCTTTTCCTGATCCCGGAAGGCGAGGTCACGCAGTTCGTCGGCGGACCGTCCTTTCCAGCCGACCTGATCGGAGCTTGGTGGCTGCCAGTCGTTCGATGGGGTGGCGGAGCTGTTCTCTTTGTTGCTCATTCGGTGAGGATGACGTTTGAACCGAAAAGCAGCCTGCGTGTTGCGAGTTCCACTGGTCGGGTATAGGGCATCCAGGAAAAGATCGGGTCGAAGGCGAGGTAATGAATGGGTTCTTCGTTGAGTGAAGCGGCGCTGTTTGTGTTTGTTTTCCTTCGGTCTCGCAGGAAGACCAGCACTTTTTTCCCCTTGGCGTAGGGAGCCATCATTTCCTCAGAATCCGTCTGGTAGGGGACGCGAAGGCTGATCAGAGGTTTATCGCCGGACTTGAGGTCGCCTTTCAGCGTTTCCTGTACGACGACGCGGGCGATGCTTTCCTGCCAGTAGAATTTCTGATCCTGATCGGTAATCGGCGCCGATCCCCAAAACCCTTCAGCAGGTTCTTTCACCGTGACGATGGCGATGTCGTCGGACTGGCGGACCAGGGTTTCCAGCGCCGCGAGTTGGGCATGGATCGGTGAGGCGAGGGCGAGGAGAAACGCGAGCAGGGGGAATGCTTTCATAAATACGGCTACATGAGCTGTACGGGGTCGACGTCGGCGACCACAAAGACGTCTTCGGGGAGCGGGAGGGAGTGGAGGACGGTCTGGACGGCGCGGGACATGGCGCGGGTGGAGGCGCCGCGCAGGGCGGTCTGGAAGCGGTAATAGCCCTTGGCCTTTTCCAGAGGGGCCGGGGTGGCTTCGCTGACGGTGATGCCCTCCGGAATGACCTCGCGGAGGCGGCGCACGAAGGTCTGGGTGGTGAACTCGGCCTTTTCCCGGCTTTCGCTGCGCACGGTGACGAGCACCATGCGGGAGAAGGGCGGGAAGTGGAAGCGTTCGCGGAATTCCATCTCCTGCTCGACGAAACCCTCGAAGTCATGATGCCGGGCAAACTGGATGGACGGGCTGGTCGGCGTGTAGGATTGCACGAGCACCTCGCCCTCCATCTCGCCGCGTCCGGCGCGTCCGGCGACCTGGGTGAGGAGCTGGAAGGTGCGCTCCCCGGCGCGGAAGTCCGGCACGTGCAGGCCGAGGTCGGCGTTGATGATGCCGACGAGCGTGACGTTGGGAAAATGCAGCCCCTTGGCGATCATCTGGGTGCCGACGAGGATGTCGATCTCGCCTTTCTTGAAGGCTCCAAGGGTGAGGCGATACGCGTCCTTGCGGCTCATGGCATCGGCGTCCATGCGGGCGATGCGGGCTTTGGGGAAGATCTTGCGCACGAAGTCCTCGACCTTTTGTGTGCCGATGCCGGCGTGGCGGATGCCGGGGTCGCGGCACTCCGGGCAGACCTTGGGCGCGCGCTCGGTGTGGCCGCAGATATGGCAGGCAAGCTGGGCCGCGTCGCGGTGATAGGTGAGGGCGACGCTGCAGTTGGGGCATTCACAGACATGGCCGCAGACCTCGCAGAGCATGGTGGTGGAGAATCCGCGCCGGTTGAGAAAGAGGATGGTCTGCTCGCCCTTTTTCAGGCGGCTCTCGATGGCGGTGACGAGCGGGGGGGAGAAGGCGGATTCGCCGCCCTTGGTCGTCTTGCGCATGTCCACGATGCGGATGACGGGCATCTTGCGGTCGTCCACGCGCTGGGCGAGGCGGAGGAGCTGATACTTGCCGCTCTGGACATTGTGCCAGCTCTCGATCGAGGGCGTGGCGCTGCCGAGGATGATGGGGCAGCTCTCGCGCTGGGCGCGGAGCACGGCGACGTCGCGGGCGTTGTAGCGGGGGGTCTCCTCCTGCTTGTAGGAGCTCTCGTGCTCCTCATCGACGATGATGATGCCGGGCGACTCCAGCGGGGCAAAGACGGCGCTGCGCGCGCCGATGACGATCTTCGCCTTGCCGCTGCGCACCTTGTACCACTCGTCGTGGCGCTCCCCGGCGGCGAGATGGCTATGCAGCACGGCGACCTCCTGCTGGAGGGCGGCGAAGCGCGCCTTGAAACGCTCGACTGTCTGCGGCGTGAGCGAAATCTCCGGCACGAGCACCAGCGCGCTCCGGCCCTCGGCGAGCACGGCCTTGATGGCTTGCAGGTAAATCTCCGTCTTGCCGCTGCCGGTCACTCCGTAAAGGAGGATCGGGCGAGGGGGCGTGGGCGAGGCGATGGCGACCTTGACGGCCTCGAGGGCGCTGGCCTGCTCCTCGTTCAGCTCCAGGTCTTGGGTGGGGATGAAGGTATCCCCGGCATGCGGGTCGCGGGCGACCTCCTCCTGCTCGATGGCGATCCAGCCTTTTTCCTCCAGCGTGCGAAAGACTCCTTCACTCACCCCGGCGGTCTGGCAAAGCTCGGTGATGGCGGTGGGTTTCCCGGCCTGCTGGACGGCGTTGAGGGCGTCGGCCTGGCGCGGAGCCCTGGCGGCGAGCTTCTCCAGGTCGTCGTCGGTGATCTCGCGCAGGGCGCGGGCAAAGTTGCGCATCTTGGCGGAGACCTGGGCCTGGCGCACCACCTGCGGGAGCAGGCAGGACATGGCGGCTTCCAGCGAGCAGCAGTAGTAGTCGGCGATCCACCGGGCCAGCTCGAAGAGCTTCGGCAAAATGAGCGGCTGGCCGCCCATGACCTCGTGGATCTCCTTCAGCCCCGGTACGTCGCTATCCTCCAGCACCTCGAGCACGGTGCCCTGGAGCAGCCGGGCGCGCAGGGGCACCTTCACGCGGGAGCCGGGAGCGACCATCTCCGCCATGTGCGGCGGGATGATGTAGTCGAGGGCACGGTCCCCCGCCTTGTCAGGGAGTACTCGGGCGAAGGACGGCATCCCGGGAGTTAAACCAAGGATAAGCCGTTTCTAAAAGGAATTGATGCGACGGGATGGGGCCATGGTATCTTTATCGGCGTGAAGGTTGTCGTCGCGATATTGGCTGTCGTTGTTGTCCTGGCGGTTGCTGCGTTTGCGGTGATCAGCATGGCGAGTGACGATCCTCGCTATACCGCCCACGAGTTGCTGAGCCTCGGACGGTATGACAAATACGACGACCTCATCCTCGAAGTCGCGAAGCAGCGCAACATCCCCCCCGAGCTGATCAAGGCGGTCATCTGGAAGGAGAGCCGGTTCGACACCACGAAAAAAGGCAGCCAGGGCGAGCGGGGGCTCATGCAGATCACCGAGGTGGCTGCGGCGGATTGGGCCAAGGCGGGCAAGGTCGAGGGCTTTGTCCCGACCATGCTTTTCGATCCCAAGGTCAACATCGAGGTCGGCACGTGGTATCTGCGCCGGGCGCTGGATCACTGGTCGGAAAAGGACGACCCCGTGCCCTTTGCGCTGGCCGAGTACAATGCCGGGCGCGGGCGGGTGCATCGCTGGATGAAAGACTCCGGCCAGGGCTCCACGGCGGATGCCAAGGATTTGCAGGACGCGATGGATTTCCCCGGGACGAAGAACTACATCGCGATGATCATGTCGCGGTCGGACTTCTACCGCAAACGCGGCGAGTTCTCGGAATAGTAGTGCCCTAGGTGTTCAGTCCCAGAGAGAGGTGGAGGGGATTTAGGGTAAAGAGGTTTGGCTGTTTTTGGAAGCAGGAACAGATGAATTGATAGGGGGTCAGCCCGGCCAAGGTTTTGAGCCGTTTGGCGAAGTTGTA
>Ga0209935_1000660_pt1 | contig 73914 bp, 60 predicted proteins | sample ThiBio_1000_plan_2_FD_183958 | JGI IMG/M metagenome (GOLD analysis project Ga0209935, IMG submission 183958) | Wastewater bioreactor microbial communities from Cape Town, South Africa - Thiocy_cont_1000_plan (SPAdes) | ecosystem: Engineered > Bioreactor > Thiocyanate-remediating >... | reverse complement strand
TCGCATTCACGATCGAAGATTCACTGTACGTGAGTCCAAGGAAATCATTGACGATGACTCATACAGAGACATCAGCACTCAGGAACTGAGTAACAATCAACGACGTTGTTATTTCTGAACGTACTCTAGAGTACGTTCAGAAATAACAACGTCGTTGATTGTTACTCACGAGGGAACCGCCCGAAATGATTAACCGCTTTTGAGCTCATATTTTGGGCATATAGAGGGTATATCTAGATTACAATAAACCCAGCAGGATTTGGGCCCATGCCTCTTCTTTCCTTAGATTTCGAATTTTCAAGTTACAGGATGGTATAGTGATTTTTGATCCTCTAGTACCAATTATCTTCTGGATGAAACGATAATACTTAGGGCAGTCCAAAAGTAGTGGCGGTGACCCCTTTTCCCCCTTATAAATAGAGTTTGAAAGAAATCCTTTTTTACCAATCGATAGAGCGGGAAAACCTGCATGTTTCTGTACTAATTGACCTATATCAAACTAAGATTATATTAATGAAACTTCAACAAAAACTCTTTTTTGATAAGGTGTGGCTGGTAGCAACAGTGCAGAAAACCAAATCAGTCATGGCAATAGTTCCACAGGATGTCGAAAATCATGACTACCTGATACACTCATCTTGAGACTTTTACCACAAGTACACCTTAGTGAGCCCTGATCGTCGCCAACATATCAGCGTTTTCTGACTTACCAAACTTGGATTTCGATGTTAAAACTATAGTTTTTTTGAACGAAGTCTGCTCTGTCGAGTTATACGAAAATCGATTACGTGAGATTTCAGAATATCCGGAAAACTTCCTTAGTGTAAACTGATCATTTTCATTCCCAAGGAACAGATGATCAAGGTTAATTTTATCCAAATCATCAGCTGGTTATAGGGTAGCTCATAAGTCAAACAAATCAGTCGTATTCAAGATGGATATTCCTGCATGGGGATGAATTATCAAGTTTCTTATGAATTCGCTCAAAACTACTGGATTTTTCGTATAACTCGACAGAGCAGACTTCGTTCAAAAAAACTATAGTTTTAACATCGAAATCCAAGTTTGGTAAGTCAGAAAACGCTGATATGTTGGCGACGATCAGGGCTCACTAAGGTGTACTTGTGGTAAAAGTCTCAAGATGAGTGTATCAGGTAGTCATGATTTTCGACATCCTGTGGAACTATTGCCATGACTGATTTGGTTTTCTGCACTGTTGCTACCAGCCACACCTTATCAAAAAAGAGTTTTTGTTGAAGTTTCATTAATATAATCTTAGTTTGATATAGGTCAATTAGTACAGAAACATGCAGGTTTTCCCGCTCTATCGATTGGTAAAAAAGGATTTCTTTCAAACTCTATTTATAAGGGGGAAAAGGGGTCACCGCCACTACTTTTGGACTGCCCTAAGTATTTACATCTAGGTGAACACACCGAGAAACAGAAGAAAAAAGAGAAAATACACCAGCATATACTACGCGATTTTGTATATTCCGATATAATTGTCGACATTATTTTATAGGTCGACCTTTTGCCTGTCGACATCTTTGCACGTCGACATTTCAGATGTCAAAATTTTTACCTGTCGACATTTCACCTTTCGCCATTTTTTTGTCGACATTTTCTTGTCGACGTTTAGCTACCAAGCCCTTTCATTTTATGAGCATCGCTTTCACTCTGATTGCCGTTACATCGATTGAGTTCGATGAGTGAAATTGAATAACCTGTCCAATCGATCGGAAAGAAGAAATCTTCTTTTTCACTCTATTCAACGAATGATTTACGGAAGAAATCAAAAGGCTGTTCGTCGAAACAATTTATTTCTCTCTAGTTTTCTTTTTCTCGTGGTTTCAACTATTGACGTCCAACAAGAACGAAAGACTGTATTAGGCGAGAAAGAGGAGATTTTATCGAATGATATCGTTGATTTGCTTCATGTATGCTCTCCATCCCTGGGTACTACTTTGGAATACGATTCTGACTCTCAAAACTATCGTTTTCTCGTCTTCGATATATGTCTAGGCCTTTTCTGAATAGACTGACAGCAACCATGTAAAAACGTGCGTTAATCGATTTCTCGACAGAGAAGGAAGAAGCAAGAGAGATCGATCTTTTCGAAGATGCAGAAGATTCAACGTTCTTCGTTCATCAAACATCGATTCTTAATCGATAGCTATACTGAATCTTGGTATCCATTGATTTCTGCTCTCAGCATTGAATGACGGCAGCTTGCCAAACAAATATCCGCATAGATACCAGAGGAAGAAAAACTCTGGTCGAAAAGCATAAAGAAAGGGTTGACGCAGGATGCTTGAATTGTTCTACTCATAATGAAATAGATCCCTTTGAATCTTTTCATTTGTTGCCAGTGTACGCCTTGCAATAATTCTTCCTAATTGAATTCAGCTTAGCTTTTTTCGTTCAAGCTTTTTGCTGATCGTAAAAGCGATTATTTATCGACTGAATGATTGGATCTAATCTTTTTTTCTCATTGAAGATCGTCTACTACTGGTTTGAAACGAAATCTTCTTGTTTTTCTCTCTCTGACGATCATCACATAGACAAACGTGTTTTCCTCTCACCACGTCTTTTCCTTCAGCGAAGAGAAAAGATACAAGTTTATTCGGTTTTCTTATCTGCTGAAAAAACAGATCGTTCGGGCAGCAACACCATCATGATTTCGTCGTTCAATCTTATGGACGACTTCTTACCCCTATACTCCTCTCCGTTCAACTGCTTCAGTCAACAGCGATACGAAACTTTCTTTTCATTTTCTCTCTTTTTTTGTTTGAAAAGCCCTCTGTATTTTCTCGAAATAAAGTTCTCACTTTCCTCCAAAAAATGATCGGTTTTAATTGTTTTTTTTCGTCAATTCAAATAAGTTCCATTTAATTCATTAACGAGAAGACAAACCGAGCGTCTTCGAAAGCTGTCTTTAATTCGAAATCGTTCTTTTTTCCACGTGTATGGTTCTTTCTTCTCAGCCAGACATCTTTGTTATGTGTGGCTGAACTAAGGGACTTAGTCGACCAGAGAACATTTTTTGAAATGATCATCCTACTTTCACATCTAATGTCCTTTTTCAGAAAAAACAGATGAATCCGGATAAAGTGAAGGTGGATTCAGCGACAGATGCGAGTCCACCACACAGTTTAAGAAAAGATGCTGGTTGTTCGCCTCTTCGCTTCCTGTCATCGACTCAACCAGCCACGAGAATAGGAAGAGACATCGGCCCTTCATTCATCGTTATCTATCAAAAAGAACAAAATAAAAAGGAGAAGGATTCGACGAATAAGTAAGTCTTGTTCTCATTTCCCCAAAATTTCGAGAGAGAAACATCTCTTGACTACCCAGGTTCATCAATCCGATGTCGGATCCAATGGGATTCGAAGGGTTCCGATTGGATCCGATCGGAATCCAATAGGAAAATATTGGAAAATATGGGAATTTATAGGATTCGACAGATTCCTGCAGGAAAACGTCGGATTCCTGGTAACGGAAATCCTATAGGATCCTACTAGCTTGATCTGACAGAATCCTATAGGTCACAATTTTAGATCCAACGGTAGTCATCGGATATTATCGGATACCATCGGATTTTGACGTTGATCCGATGGTCGGATTCCTACGCGATTCCGTCACCAGGAGTCCTATAGGGTTTTATCGGTTCATCGGATCCTATAGGATCCTATCGGATTCGACGTCGGATTGGTTGACCTGGGTACTGCAGTTCGTTTCATATCTCAATCACCGATGATTACTGTTATCACCATTTGATTTTCTTTTCGTTGAAGATTTCACGAATTCGATCAATCATCTTTATCTCTGCCCTCCAGTCGCTCGACCACTGCTCACAACACGCCAGTTCTGAGATCTTTCTCGGCAACTGAACCAGTCGCCTTGATGTCATTGAGTAAAGATTCTGTATTCAACCGTTTCCATCGTCATATTCTCATCATTTGTCCGATTTTTCTCTTCAGACACCACTGATCGATATGATTTTCGAGCCCAGCAATCGTCTTTCAAAGCACACACGCACTGACGGTGGCCAGTAGATCGAAACTCGAGTCCTCGATATAATTATGAACCTCGTTGATTTAATCCGTATATTGGTGGTTATCGTGGCGGTAGTAGTGGTGCTCGACGTCGTTCTCATGCTGTGCAAAAGCAGGATGATTGTTGTGCAAGAAATGCCGACATTTCGACCGGTAAATTGATAAATCGCTTGAGAAAAGAAAAAAAGATTTGCGCTTCGTTTTGTTGAATGTTTATCTTTTCTATATGGCTAACACGATGTGTGTACGTTTGTTTTCTAGGTGATTGTCATCATTGCGGAACAGCATCATCTCGGCAATCCTGCGAATCGCACTGTCGCTGCATTTGATGCTGATGCTCGTGTCCAGAGAAGAAGAAAGAAAAGAAGAGAACATTTGGAAAATGATCAAACTTGTCACTCACCGTCTTAGTCAAACAATGAAGAAGATCGATGCATCGGCTCTTGAGCTTTCTCCTGGAGACGTGGTCAATCCTCAGAAAATTTCCTCGATGATCATCGGCAACATCGTTTTGATTTGACATTCGACACTTCCTCCACGTTGTTCACATCTTCACATGCGATTGGTCAAGAGATGATTCATCCTCAGTTCCGATGCCGGTAGTTTACCATTTCATTTATCGAGATAACCATCAGTCTGTCATCATTCTCCTATTTAGGTGTGTGGTTGACGAACGAAGTGATTGAACGTTTCTACGTCAACGATGTTCTCTGCTGTTGCCGTTGTTGTCGCGGATTGTTTTCTTTGTGATTATGCGGACATTTCTCATTTTTTTGATTATTTCATCGTGCGATGTTGCTCTTTTTCTCTCTTTTCTTCGAGTAAAATAAACATCTTACTCTGAAAGAGAACCGAAAAATCTTTTTTCCCAAAGAAACACCTGTCTTTGTAGAACAATGAATCTTCGAAGACAACATTATCCTCCGAACTATTGGTTAAACTTGCATAAACATATTCAACCGTCAATAATCTCTCTTCCGTTAAAACAGAAACGACAACCAACGAGAAAACGACTGGAAACATCTCTGTCGCATCTGTATCCATTCATTCAAAAAGCGATCTATTCCGGCGCCATCGACCGAAAGAAAGGACACATCCGATCTGGAAAAGTACCTATTGGTCCTGAACAATTTTGCCTGATAGCAAGACTCGGTGGTACACCTCAATATCAACAATTGGTCCAGCTCGAGGATATTCTTGAGCTTCGCTACGATTTCGAACACGAGCAATATCATTGAGGTGTGGCAAATCTGCAATTCAGACTGCAGAAACAAAAGTCAGTGGTTTTCGGAAGAAAACTTCTCCTTCTCTTACGCTTTCGACTTCAACAGAAACACGCGGTTTTGATTCAATGATTAACTGTGTTTCGTCTCACCTTATCGTTTATCTAAAAGCTATTTTTCTCTCTATCGACTAACAACTTGTCGTTTTTAATTTCTACTTCAATAGACCACCATTGAAAAAAAGACTCTCGATGAACTTTCATTTCATTCGCATTCACGATCGAAGATTCACTGTACGTGAGTCCAAGGAAATCATTGACGATGACTCATACAGAGACATCAGCACTCAGGAACTGAGTAACAATCAACGACGTTGTTATTTCTGAACGTACTCTCATTGAGCAAAAAATTGTTTAAAGAAAAAGATGAACGATGTGCGAAGGAGAAGAGAGAGAAGTACTTCACATGTAGCCGAGTGGCTTATGTATAGCGTGATTGAACGCGACGCTGGTTCGAATCCAGTGCGAGGCAGAATCTTTTTTTCGTTCTGTCGCGTTCATAATCCATTGAATTTTGGAAAATTTTTTTTGCTTATGATCGGAAGTATTCTCTCGAGATCTCAACGGCGACGGGGGTTATCAACCACGCTGAATCCGAATATGCAATTAATTTTGCCCGGACACTTATCCTTCAAAACACTTCCACGGTGGTATGAATATTTGCCAATATTCACATTTATAACTAACTTTTTAATATTTAAAATATCAATGCTGGAAACATTTGTATATTTTAGAGAAAGACAGAATGAGCACCATAGCCTGTAAAGTTAGTTCTGTTGCGGCAGTACAGAGTGGTAAACAATATTATTCCAGCGGGGTAACGCTATCATTTTGAATAGCAACCACAATGAATTTTATACCAAATCAAAGCCCGTGAAAAATGGGATTTTTTTATGCCAAATTGTAAGGGGTATGATAACTTTTCATGTCGAACTTAAGGAAACCTTAGATTTTTTGGGTTCGAAAACAAATGAGACTGTAGTTCGAAAGTGGTTTCAGCATTTTCTTTTGATGTTTTCGTATGGTTTGATAGAGCTCGTCGAGCTCTACAAAACTATATACATCAAAATTTGTTTGAGCCCGTGTTTTGAGATTAAAAAATTAATAAATTATCAGGGAAATGATGGAAAAGAGCCATTTTCATTGAAAAATCGAGTCTTTTTTTAAATTAGAAAACGGGATTTTCTCACTTATTTAGCATTTTCTGAGTAGTTTATTAATTTTTTAACCTCATGATCCTTACAATTTGGCATAAAAAAATCCCATTTTTCACGGGCTTTCATTTGGTATAAAATTCATTGTGGTTGCTATTCAAAATGATAGCGTTACCCCCCTGGAATAATATTGTTTACCACCCTGTAGTGTCAAACCTGAAAGTTGAATTGAACTATTGCTTCAACTTTCAGCTTCCATCTACTTCACGTTTCAACTATTTCAAGTTTCAAATTTTTTGGGAGGGTGAACATCGGTGGGCTGATTTTGTCCGAGGGTGAGCGTTGGGTAAGTGAGTTTTTTTCGAGAGTAAACGTCAGTAAACCATTTTTTTCACAATGAATGTTACCACCGTCAATTTCACCCACGGACTAAAATTGGTCATAATCGTTTTGACAGAACTTTGCTATCAGCTGTATCGTTTCATATAGACAGAAACCTCATCAGAAACTGCAACGGTTTGAGTGTTCAGATTAGTCACCACTACAATCATATCGATCATTATGGATCAATACTGCATTCGCATCGTTGTCAGAAATCGAATGTTCTTCATCTGTTCATGTTAATTTCCAAGCAAACTTATAGATCAAAACTCTCAAGCTTCGTGCCACTACATTTGCATCTACGTTCATATATACAGCTTTATCACTGTACATCCTAGCCCTCATCTTTGCTCTCTCTGACCGTGTACATATAGATGCCCTCGCCCTTAATTTGTCACATTTGAGACAGTTGAAACTTGAAGTAAATGAAATTTGAAAGTTGAAAGTTGAAGCAATAGTTGAATTCAACTCTCAAGTTATACATGTATGGTGTTGCGGAGGAAGCGAAGAGGACGATTCTATCACCATGTTCGCTGAACTGAAGCAATTTGTTCAGTTTTAAATGTAAGTACAACGGAATGTCGGCGTGAACACACATCGGTCTTAGTTTTTACTGATGAACTAAATAGTAACCGAGTTGAGTACCTAGGCTTGATCGAAATTTACCCAATGGATACGAATCTTATCGACTAACTTATACTTTCTCCTTACGAATATATCGTGACCGTTTACAGGGTGGTGCAAAACCTTTACGCCCCCCTCTACAATTTTAACCATCAGTGATATCCCAAATGTATTTTACATAGCTCGATAGAGCTCAACGAGCTCTACAAAACTATATGTATCAAAAAAATTTTGAGTCATCTTTTTGAGGTAAAAGATTCAAAAAAACTACGTTGAAAATCACAACAAACGCTAAAAAAACTAATATTTTTTAATGGAAGAAAAATATCGATTTTTCAATAGGATTAGCTTTTTATCTTATTTTTACTAACACAGACATTCTGAAATGTACCCATTAGGTGCAGTTTTTCACGCGGCATCTATTGAGCACATTTCAGAATGTTTGTGTTAGTAAAAGTAAGGAAAAAAGTTTATCCTATTGAAAAATCGATATTTTTCTTCCATTAAAAAATATTAGTTTTTTTAGCGTTTGTTGTGATTTTCAACGTAGTTTTTTTGAATCTTTTACCTCAAAAAGATGACTCAAAATTTTTTTGATACATATAGTTTTGTAGAGCTCGTTGAGCTCTATCGAGCTATGTAAAATACATTTGGGATATCACTGATGGTTAAAATTGTAGAGGGGGGCGTAAAGGTTTTGCACCACCCTGTAATTTTAAGCCGATCGATATTTTGATATAAGCTATAATATTCGATAAATAAATCATACGTGTATTTTTACGTGTTCATCCGTTACTAAGGATGGTATTGAAAGATAATGTGAGTGCAATTAATCGGTTGGATATCGCAGTTTAGATCAGTATTTCAATAATATCAAAATTAAACAATACAATATATTCGGAAAAGAGAAAGTGCAAGACATTCAGTAGAGTTTTTATTAGTTAGGCGAATACCAGTCTTGACTGAGCACCAGTCAGATTAGGACCTAGTTAATTCCTACCGATACACGCCTGTGCTGACGACATTATACTCAGGTATGCACGAAACTCGGAAAAGACCGAAATTCCGAAATCGTTTTTTCCGACACCAAAATGTAGAACTCGGTTCTCCAAAAGCTTTGGTAATACAGTCCGGCTAGATTAGACTTTTCCATCTCGAACCCGATCTCGATATCAATAACAGTAAAAATACTTTGATGGGATGCCGATCTTTAACGGGATATTCCGCCCTGCCTCGTTAAAACCCGATTTTTCTGAATCCATCACAAAATACTTCTAAAACAGATATATTAAATAAACCCTTATTCAATAGCATTTCATATTATTGTGCTTTTGTTTTAATAGTAAAAAATAGACGTTAAACCACATATTCTGATATTTTGAGTTTTGTTGGTCAAAAACGAAAGTCATTCTATGAATGTGAGTCTGATAACAGAGGTGAAGGCGAGAAAAAGTACACCTTCGATATAAAAAAACATCGAATTGAAGCTCATAATATTGAGTGAATTGTAAAGGAAGTCAAAGAGTGATCGAAACTTGTTGTTTCTTCAATTTTATTTATTTCCTATGGAGACAGTTTTTCTTAATGCTGGCACGTTTTTCCTAGTTTGTATTAGGAAAGATTACGTTGGAACTCTGTATGACATAGTTAACTAACGAGGAAATACCCTCAACTATCGTACGTCGTTTGCGCTGATTTTATGCCTATAAGTAGGACTTCATACGACTAAAGAAGCCCGAAAGGATTCGTGCCTATGGCCCTACTAAGTCGAAATATAGCTGTTGCACGTGTACAAAAAGTAAATTTTTTCATTGTTTTTTACTTGTTAAGTGAGTAAACCCATGTGAAAAAACTAACAGTAGGAAATTAAAAAAATATTACCATTTTGAACACGAAAGCGTGTTAAAGATGCGATTTAACGTAATCATACACAGTTTTCCCGTCGCAGCGATATTTAACGCGTTTTCAGGTTCAAAAAGGTAACATTTCTTCCGCTAAATTCTTCATCGCTAACTTATTTTTACATGGGATTAGGCTTTTGTGGAACTCAGGCACACTGCACGACGGAAAATAGTAAATGGAAGTTAAAGCCAATTTCTTGTGGCTCCCCACTCTTCCCTTCCCTCTCTTCTTGCTGCATTGCATACTGATTTGCCGCTTCCCTATCTTATTGCTCCATCTCAGTAACCCTCGTATGTTACCTTTCTAGTCATCTCTCTTGAGTTATTGAATTTGAATCCGTTACTCTTCCTTTATTGAAATTATTCATTACAGTTACGTTTCGTGGTGCACTGCACTACTTCTTCAGACGTTATGACTGTACAGATGTTTTTTCAAAGGATAGATGAATTTCTTCTTTTTCTTCTTTCGCTTCTTTCTTTCATAATAGTGATACAGGAGAGGTTTCAAACCCGACCTAGTCACTTTACCGTCTTGTTCTCCTGTATCACTATTATGAAAGAAAGAAGCGAAAGAAGAAAAAGAAGAAATTCATCTATCCTTTGAAAAAACAGCTGTACAGTCATAACGTCTGAAGAAGTAGTGCAGTGCACCACGAAACGTAACTGTAATGAATAATTTCAATAAAGGAAGAGTAACGGATTCAAATTCAATTCATTCAACCTTCCTCAACAGAAAAGAATCTCTTGAGTTATATGAAATTGAGATTATACACGATTCAAAGCGAAAAGGCAGAGACTATGTCATCTAAAAACTGAAAAGCCAACTAGCACTAGTTCATTGAAATCGAAATCATCGGAAAATATTTTCAAGATAACGCAAGTAGAGGTCGATAGTGAACAATAGTGTGTGCATGGGCTCAGAAGTAAATGATTAAGGAATTTGTATTAGCAACATTTTCGTAGAACTCACATCTATTTCACGAAGAGGAATAGTAAGTGAAAATTTTATAGAGATTTTTACGGTTCTTCTTCCGTTTCCTTCTCCTTTGAGTGTCACGATCCTCCTTCTCGTTGACTGTCGGTCCATGAAGAAACAAGACAAAGAAGAGAAATCAATGAGTACGTTCTGATCGCAGCCCAAAAGGTCAATGAACACGTCACAGGCCATGAAAGGCGGAAAATAGAACAGAATGCTTTAGAAGTGTGGATGAATAGTGCAGCATACGTCGTTTTGTTGATAAAAAACAATGAAATATAATTTGAGGTGAAGGGCTGATCTATCAATATCTGTCAGCATAGTATAAACATGCTGAGACCAAAACGAAAATGCCTTCCAGCTATTTCGGAGTAATCGTGATCTATAGGCATCATTGAATCTTCTGAAAGCTTCTGAAGATGCGTGAGTTCTACATTTTAGCACCAAAAGATGCTGCGCTGAAAAGCTTTTATGTCTGTCTTGTGATTTTCTGAACAATCTGTTTACTAGGATATATCAGTAGAAACTGTATCTGTATTATCGCGTCTGTGCAATCGAGTTTCGTCGCAGAGGCGATTCTATGCAATCCGTTTGTTCCTGTGACATGTATAGTTGAAATGATAGCAATGGATCATTTTCAGATTTCCATTACTTACAGAGAATAAACGTAACTTAAACTGCCGATGGACGACTTGGAGATGTTTTCTACGTTACCACTATCATGTAACGGACGCAAAATCGATACTTCTTCCAGTGCATTTGGTTGGTTACAAGACAGTTCCGCGATGTCGGATGATGTAGGTGGCCTACGGAAACGTATGGAAGATGATGGATATTTGTACTTACCCGGATTTCTCAATGTTGATGACATAAGAGCAGCACGTGAAGCTGTGCTCCAGCTTTTATCGAATGAAGGAACATTAGATCCTCGATTCAAGAAGGACGAAGCATATGCTATAGGTACTGCAAATATGCGGTTACGTCTAGATATTGCCAACAAAACAGCAGCTCAACCTTTTCTTGAACGCATCCTGAGCAGCGAAAAAATCATACAGTTTTATTCTGATTTGTTAGGTGGTCAAGCAAAACGATACAAATGTATTTGGCTAAGAACGATGACGACAAACAATGGTGCTGCTCCTCACTGTGATATTGTCTTTTTTGGAAGAGGTACCAGACAACTTTACACAGCGTGGATACCTCTTGGTAGCATACCACTGAGTTTGGGTGGCCTCTTTTTACTAGAAGGCTCGCATAAAAACAAACAGTTACTAGATACTTATTGCTCAATGGATATCGATGTTGTTTGCTTGAATAAGGACAATAAACCTCAGATGAACGTTGCTGGCTACGTAGGCACAGGAACACTTTCACTTGACACAGCAAAGCTGCAACGCGAATTAAGCTGTCGTCTATTAACTGCGAAAGAATATAAAATGGGTGATTTTCTTACATTCACTGCCTATACTATTCATGGTTCGTTTGATAATATGCGATCCGAAATGCGACTGTCTGTTGACACTCGATACCAGTTAGAAAGTGAGCCAACTGACGAACGTTATTTAACTGACCTTCCACTTCCTCGTACGATGAAAAGTATTATCTGCTAAATAGTTGCTTTACACTGATGTTAGGGAGATGTCATTTCTGATGATAGCTCCGGTCTCTCATTGCCTTTGTCGCGTTTCTCTCTGGATCTTTTGTTTTTTCTAATATATGGGCGTGGCCAATCGTGTTGATACCCCGAAACCTGTGGTACGAGAGTCTACGGTTCTTCTTATTTCAAACTGAATTGTGCAGAACCTTCTGTTTCTTTCTTTAATTAACGGAGACCTTTATATGAAGACAAGCTCGAATGTATTATGAACTGTTATAGTTGTATTTGAATGATGTTCGTTGAGGGTGTTGAGGGTTGAGGGTGAGGTTCAAACATAAATATGTATATCTCCAAGCTATACTTACGACGATCGTTTCGAATGGAGCTTATCCCATTCATCATCAGGTAAGTTCGGAGATATTGAGGGTGAGGGTGTTGAGGGGGGTTGAGGGTGAGGCTTATCAAATAAACGACCACAAGTCCGGAATTTCGACTTCGATTTTCAGAAGCCAATCTTCAGGTGGTACAAATATCTGCATAGTGAAATAGAAACAATTTCGAACTGATTCCGAAAGATTCACATCTTCCAGTTATTCAGATCGAAATCTTTTTCATTTCTCAACGAGCAGATGGTCATTCAATAAACTGGTGAGGCTTATCAAATAAACGACCACAAGTCCGGAATTTTCGTCCTATTTGATTTTTAGAGATTAATTTGGTATGAGTGTAGTTCATTAATGCATATGGAACACCATGTGATAAGGCGATTGGTGTATTTGGACAGTTAATAATTCTATTGGAGTTCGGAGATGCTGTTTCACATTGGAGTTGTGTTATTTCAGCTTTCAGTTCTTGTGTAATTCAGTCGAATGGAACAAGTTGAGTATATTACTTTGGTGATCGATAATATGAACGTAATCTAGTTGTTGATTTCATTCGATAAAAGAAAACCGGTAGTGCTTGTGATTAGGATTATGTAAGGTAAATATAGGTATTCGAATAATAGATTTCACTGGTATTTATACTGTATAAAGAAAGAATGTTATTCTGGGTAATGGGAAATTTCCCACTGATACACATTCCAAGTAACATCACGTAATTGTTAAGATTCTTATAGACAGAAAAATGGTACCATTCTGGTCCGATGATGATGTTTATAGGATGAAAATATCACTGATAGACGATGCCTCGGAGTAAAAGATATATCTATGAGTTTGCTTAATACTGAAGTCAGTGTATGAATTGTTGTTTGGATATGTATCTGAAATAGAAAATAAGCAGACATAGTAGGTAATAGATAAAGATGTATCAACTAGTTTTTGAAAGAGCGAAATCTGTATGCTCTGTAATGGTAAATCTATTGTTTTGTTTTTCGTATGAAAGAGAAGGACTGAGTATAAAATGAGTGGTGCTGATTTTTAAAATATTTGTGGAAGAGTCTGTTAAATATTCGCAGTATTATTACAGCTCCATTGTTTTTATTTTGTATTGGATGATATAATTTGTACGTTCAATCATATGAGAACGACGGGTATCTATGGCGGGGTTGCAGGAAAACGTCGAAAAGGAAAAACGCCGAAAGAGGAAAACGTCGAAGAAAAATGAGTAGAGGAAAACGTAGAAAAGAAATTTGCGAGAGAGGAAAACGTAGAAAAGGAAAATGAAGAAAGAGAGATACAGAGAGAAAATATATCGAACGCTTGAAGATGTCAGTGATGATTTATGGTTGTTTTATTTTTATTGGTCAATCAACCGGCAACACAGCTTCTCATTGAATATAGGGAGAAATTCCTTTATACTCAAATAGATAGGTTCATCCTTAGCATGGAAAAGGATACATCTGCTGAAAGTAGTTCAAATGAAATCCAAGAATCAAAGGTTTCTTTTGCGACATCCAACAAAGGAAAACCATTATTAATATTTGAGAATTTCTTATTTAAATGCAACAAGACGACAGCACTGAAGAAGTATTGGTTGTGTGTGGAACGCGGCTGCTGTGTATACGTACACACCACTCTCACTGATGAACTAGTCCTTATCACCAATTCTCACAACCATGCAGTAGATCCAGATCAATTAGCGGCGAAACATCTTCGTGATAAGATGAAAGAAAGAATACTAGCGGAAACAACATCGATCACTAAGATATACGATGAAGAAGTCGTGAAGGCAAAGCTCTCGAGAGCAGCTACGGCAATCATGCCGACCATCACAGAATATCGTACGTGCTATGTGATACACGATGGTGAAATACTCTATTTGAAACGTTTTTCGTTGTTTAGGTTCGAATATGAGCAAAGCACGTCGAAAGAATACGCCTGTGATACCATCGTCTTTCATGTTTGAGATCCCAGAGATGTATCGCAGTACACTCTCATCGAATCGCTATTTACTTATTGACGTATTCCTCAAAAGAGGGAAAGATCGTCTGCTCGCTTTTTCAAGCGAGGAGCAATTGCAGTTGCTATTTGAAAGCGAAACTATTTTCATGGACGGTACTTTCGACATTACTCCTGCTCCATTCAAACAAGTCTACATAATTCACGTGCATAAATTTGGACAAGGTACCTAATCAATCATATTTAATACCGCTAATCGTCCTGTTCGGTTTCTTTCGTTTCAGGTTTACCTGTTCTATTTGGTCTTCTACCTAATCGACGTGCTAAGACTTACACGGATTTGTTTGAACGATTGAAAGAGGAAGCGATTGCTCGTAATACACAGTTCAATCCCAAACGCATTGTCTCAGATTTTGAACCTGGTTTGTTGCCAGTTGTGGAACAGGAGGTGAGTAATTTACTTTTCTCAACCATGGTCGAGATATTCTACCGCCTCTTAGTTTTCGGGAGCCATCCATTGTGGATGTATGTTCCACTTTAATCAGGCGATACACAGAAACATTAAAGATCTCGGTTTGGCGAGTGAATATCTGAATAACGCGACTCTTCGGGATCACTGTCGGCAGCTTATGGCTTTAAGTCTCTTACCTATGGACGAAGTTGGCTCCGAATTTCAATTTTTACAGGCAAATCTACCTACATCTTTGACTGCCTTGTTCTCTTATTTTAAAAATCAATGGATGTACGGTGTTGTCCCATTGCGTATGTGGAACTTCTTTGATGCAGATCATCGAACCAACAACACGTGCGAAGGTGAATGAACTACTGCTCTTTACACATGATATATCACGCAACTTTGTTTTCCATTCTCTGTCTTCTAGCTTACAATCTTCGATTCTCTACGCGACTAGCAAAGAAGCACCCCAACATCTGGTCATTCATCCAACTGATTCAGTCCGAACTTGTTCGCTTTGAGCATATTTCGATTCAGCTGGAAGCGGGTGCATCAGCACCGAAGCAATCAGCGAAAACGATAGCTTATCAAGCGAGAATTGAAACTTTGCGAAATAGATACCTTAGAAAGGAAATCAATGCACGTGAACTTCTGTCAGGAGCCTCATTGTTAATTGGAAACAAAAAGAAATAAGATGATGCTATGTATTTGATTTCCTCTAGTCTTTCCTTCAATCAATAAAAGCATTTATCAAAAGAGATTAATTAATTCTCCTCTTTCGTCATTCTCTTTTTCTACGTTTTCCTCTTTCGTCATTTTCCTTTTCTACATTTTCCTCTACTCATTTTTCTTCTACGTTTTCCTCTTTCGGCGTTTTCCTTTTCGACGTTTTCCACCAAGATCTCTATGGCATTCAGTACCTTTGATTGCCAATCCGATGTTGATTCCATGTATCTATTCTCCACAGAGAACTTGTTTCGTTCGACTTGTATGCTATCACATAAATCTTGTATCAGTCGTTTACTTGTACTAATTGCTTGTCGAATAATATCTTTCTTCAGTAGTTCTAATCTTTCGATTTCCTTTGTGGGAATGGATTCAATTGTAGATACTTGAGTAGTCTCCTTCAATTGATTAAGATTTGTATCAATATCATCGATCACACAATAGATCAGTAGATTGGATGAACACAGGGATGAAGATAGTGATGACAATGTTAATGCGAGACGATGATGGAGGCAAGCAATATCCGCCTCAATGGACATCTGCTGTTTTGTTGCTGCCCATATACGTCTCGCTGCAATCAACTAAAATGGATGAATAGAAATAAATACGAATATGATATGAAGGAAAACACTTTCTTACATGTGCTTTATTCGGTTGAAGATCAGAGAATATTTGAAATAATTGATGATCAGTTGCATCTAACACTAACATTTCTCGTTTGTATTCGAATTCACAGTACAATTGTTTTTGCTTTTCTTGAACCATTTGATAAATAATGGAAGATAGTTTGTTCATTACAGAGACACAAGTATCATGCTGTGTACATTTGGAAAATATTTCTACTTTGAATTCTTGAATTGCATTTTGTGCTTTTTCTAAATGTTGTGCTATTTGTTTGAGACGATGTTCAATGAGACTTTTCGATCGACCATATGTAGGATAGATGGAATATTTTGCTGCATACTGTTTTGAGAAACGATGTTTCCAAATATTCTGTGTCGTTCCAATATGATGATAATACTTCCATTGTAATTCTTGTAATTGCACATATAATAACCATAGATGTCATAATACCATTACACCGGGTAACAAAAGTTCGACGTCAGAATAGCCATGTTGAGTGTAACCAGAATCCATACGTTACGGGTAACGAAATTGTTACCTGAAAAGGGAACTATGTCTCAAAACGCAAGGAATCTGAGAAATCTCCGGTAACCATTTGGTTACTCGACTATCGAACTATCTCTGAAAAGGCGAGGAATCTCGGGTAACGAAATGGTTACCCGACTATCCAACTATATTTGAAAAGCAAAGAAATCTGAGGAACTTGTCGCAATGAGATAGAAAATGAGGGTGAAGGCGCTTATGTGTACACGGTTAGCATAAAGGCAAGATGAGGGTGAAGGCGTCTTGTATTATTAGAGAATTTATATAACTTTTGTGGGTCTGTGGAAGAAAGCTCATTATTCGAGTAGCTATTTTGTTACCCAAAATTACTCAGATTCCTCGCGTTTTCAGTTATAGTTCGACAGTCGGGTAACCATTTCGTTACCCGAGATTCCTCAGATTCCTCACATGTTTAGATATAGTTCGACAGTCGGGTAACCATTTCGTTACCTCAAGATATAACTATATCTGAAAAGGCGAGGAATCTGAGGAATCTCGGGTAACCATTTCGTTACCGGGGGTAACGGTATTATGACATCCCTCATAATAACCGATCAATTAAACTAGTATATTTACGAACGAATTGAATCTTTTCAACCGTATTCGAAAAGCATGGGAGATCTTCATTCTCTTCAAAAATAGAAGAGTATATTTGATCAAACACTGAATCTGGTACTTTTGAATAATCCAATGTATCTTTGATAACTGGCAATTCTTTGACTTTTCTCTTCGATGAATATTTACTTCCGGTTACTTTGATTTTCTTAACAATGGTTTGTTTTTTCTTAAGTTTCTTCTGTCTTTTGTGTTTGTTTGATTTTGAACCAAGATTCACAGCTTCATGTTGAACGACTTTCACTGTCTGTTCTTGTTCCTGTTCCTTTTTCTCTTGAATCTGTTCATCCAATGTCACTGTGGCCTTATTAATCAACGAAACGCTTGCCACGTCTGCAGTTATACTTTGATTCATGTTCTGTTTTCGAAGTTTTCGACGGTATCGTTGCATCGCTCGATTTCCACGACTTTTCTTTTTCTTTGTTGTCTGCTGAATATCATCCTTATTCGAATGATCGACTATTTCATTCGTAGTAGTTTCACAGTCCATGATTGTAATATTGTATTTCGACGGAAGAGCAGTATTTAGAATTCGATGAATCAATATGTATCTAAAATAGAAAAATATATAGAAAAAAAAACAGCAAATGTACAAGTTCAGAAAAGTGGTGTATTGGAGGAAGAATAAGTCGAATCTATGTAATGTGGGTAAACTTGTTATGACGCATTTGTTCGCTCTCCATTTGATTCAATAGAGAGTATGATTTGCTTGAACCGTATTGATTATAAAATACTGATCGGAATCAATTACAAAAGAATCTAAAAATAAAAAATAAAAAGAGAAAAGTGAATAGAAACTCCTTTTGTTCAACGCCGAAGCATATCAACAGAGGAAATGAATAGAGGTGCTTCCCGAAAGTAATTACGAATCACCAATAATTAAGTGAGTATCTGGAGGAAAAGAGTGTAATTTATATTTCATTCTGGTTGTGCTCAGATGCCGATAATGCATTTTAGGTAATTCTGAATCGATTCTTAATAAACTTGTGTACAGTGGGAACTATGGTGTTTGCACTTGAGTATAATAGTGGATAAAATGATTAATTGGTAAGAAAGTGAAGCTGGTATTTATATACGATGCCCGGTATGATTCAGATATCAGCGATACGTGCGACTATGAGATGGGAATTCAGTGTAATTCTTAGTGGGAAATATTTAATCAGACATTTTTCCCCACAGATAAGGACCTGAAAATATGTTCGAGAGAAAAAGAGAAGGAATGTATTTTATCTCATTCTTACTGAAATATCATATTCGTTTTCTCCTACTGTGAATCTTTATAAACGCAATGGTAAAAGAATACCAGAGAATCTTAGTAAAAGAAAAGTAATATAAAGAGAGAGAGAGAGAGAGAGAAAGAGAAAGAGTAATTAAGTTCATCCATGAATCCCGAAAGAAAGAAAAAACATATGAAAAACGAAAGAGTGTCTTAAGATCAACACTGATTAAATACGATCAGTTGGTGACCTTCAAACAATAGAGAAAATATAGAATAAAATGGAACGAGGAGATTGCAAATCAATCATTCGATCGAACAGCATTGTCTTCATATGGATGGACAACAAACAGGTTTCTTTGACTTCGAATTATCATGGAGACAACGAAGTTGTTCCGATTTCTCGTCGATTGAAAGATGGCCAACGTATTACAATCGACTGTCCGAAAAACGCATCGATCTGCAACTCATTCATTTGTTATAATCAGTTAGCTCAAGATAAGCTAACATACTTGAACTACATGGTATCAGTAGCGAAGTCCCTCTGTTCCGGAAGCGAACGAGTGAGTCGCGGAAGACCTCCCTCTGAAAACAAGCCTTCATTGACACTATCCAAAACAGCACTCAATTTTGTCAATGAAATGCATTTGTCTGCGAAAGGCAACAGAAGAAGATGTGCTTATGGTAGCACCAAGGAAACAGATATTCGATCCACCGTAGAGTGCTTCTCTTGCAAGTTGTCATTTTGTTTAAAAGATGGAAAAAACTGTTTTTTTGATTATCACACTATTTTTGAGTAGCTATTTTGAAGTAAAATAAAATAAAAAGACGATGCATGTTGATTTCGATTGAAAAAAACTTCGGTCCTCAAAGGCTCAAGTGCAGTACGCACTTTAATATAAAAGCGAAAGTTTTCTGCACTCATTCACGAAACAAAATGCGATGGAATGAAATCTTCTTTCATTTGTGTGAATTTCCCAAATGTAAAGGTAAATAAAAATCTCTTTCAAAGTCTATTTATAAGGGAGAAAAGATATCACCGCCACTACTTTTGGACTGACCTAACTAAATTTATTCCTTTGAAAAATAATCTGGAACTCAACGCGTTACGAGCGTACACAAAGTACGACAAAGTACGAATATATATATATTGTTTTTACATTTCTATCTATTTTTAGGTCATGTGAAGTGAACCCAACTCAGCGTGAACCCAACTATGGTCAAAAAAACATACTTCGCCAACATTCAACGGTCCATTATTTTCTCACGAGCTTTAACTCAATACCATATCGAGTCAATTGATTTCAATTGATTGAAAGACAAAGAAAACACACGAAGTCGAGTCAATCGATTGCAACGGATTGAAAGAGAAAGAAAACACACGAAGTCGAGTCAATCGATTTCAACGGATTGAACGATCCGGATAACACACGAAGTCGAGTCAATCGATTTCAACGGATTGAACGACCCGGATAACACACGAAGTCGAGTCAATCGATTGTAATCAATTGGTAAATGAAAATCTCCGAAAAGGACAACTCGAGATGACAATCGATTGCAATCGATTGGTAAATGAAAATCTCCGAAAAAGACAACTCGTGATGGCAATCGATTGTAATCCATCTGCAGCTGAAAATCTCCGAAAAACACAACTGCTGATGGCAATCGATTGTAATCCATCTGCAGCTGAAAATCTCCGAAAAACACAACTGCTGATGGCAATCGATTGCAATCGATTGGTAAATGAAAATCTCCGAAAAGGACAACTCGTGATGGCAATCGATTGTAATCAATTGGTAAACGAAAATCTCCTAAAAGGACAACTCGTGATGGAAATCGATTGCAATCGATTGGTAAATGAAAATCTCCGAAAACGACAACTCGTGATGGCAATCGATTGTAATCAATTGGTAAACGAAAATCTCCTAAAAGGACAACTCGAGATGACAATCGATTGCAATCGATTGGTAAATGAAAATCTCACAAGCCGACAAATAACGGCAGCAATCGATTGCAATCGATTGATGACTGAGGTCCTCAAAGGGGTCATAGGAAGAAGGGAAACGATGGAAATTGATGGCTCAAAGAAATCTGCCCACAAAACTATGGACAAGGATCAGGTTTTATTGTTTCTTGTTTTCTATGAGAAGTGAACCCAACTTCTTAGGCTAGCGTGTTTGGTTCACTTCACGCGACCCTATTTTTACCACTTATTCTTGTTTTTTCTTTTCTTTCCTGTGAATTTTTTTGCATCGTCATTATGATGAAACAATTTTTATTCCCGTTTGTCAGCGAGAATAAAAAGCAACGTGTATAACATTAATAGAGGGAACACAATTTTCTCACTTCAAGATTCGAATAGTGTCTGGAACTTTATATAGTCGAAAATAAAAATGGCAAAAATTCCTACTCGTCAACTGGGTAAAAATGGTCCGCAAGTATCAGCAATTGGTTTCGGAGCAATGGGTATATCTGTAGGAAATGCACCTCCTGGACCTGATGAAGAACGATTCAAAGTCTATGATCGAGCCATTGAACTAGGTAGTACTTATTTTGATACTGCTGATATCTATGGTGATAGCGAAGATTTACTGGGAAGATATTTTCAGAAATATCCACAGCAACGTACAAAGGTTAGAAGAGATAATTCTCATAGAAAAAAAAAGACATTTTTTCATTTGATAGGTATTTCTTGCAACAAAATTTGCCAATGTTATTTCTCCTGATCGAACATCATTTTCAGTTCGTGGTGATGCACAATATGTTCGTGAATCAATTGAAAAAAGTCTAAAACGACTCGCTCTTGATTCAGTCGATCTCTACTATGTACATCGAATTGATAAGAAGGTACCAATTGAAGAAACAATAGGCGTTTTGAAAGAACTCGTTCAAGCAGGCAAAATCAAATATATCGGTTTGTCGGAATGTTCAAGTGATACACTTCGACGAGCATATGCTGTTCATCCAATTGCATGCGTGCAAATTGAATATTCACCATTTAGTTTAGATATTGAACGTGATGAAATTGGCCTTCTTAAAACATGTCGAGAACTTGGTGTGGCTATTGTCTGCTACTCACCGTTAGGCCGAGGAATGCTCACAGGCCAGATTAAGAGTCCAGATGATCTTAGAGAAGATGACTGGCGACGACGTTTTCCACGTTTTTCGAAAGAAAACTTTCCCAAAAATCTTAAACTGGTGGATCAATTAACAGCATTAGCAAAAAAGAAAGGCTGTACACCAGGTCAATTAACATTAGCATGGATTCTTGCTCAAGGCGATGACTTTATTCCAATACCAGGTTCGAGCAAAATTAAGAATCTCGAAGAAAATGCTGCTGCAGCTCAGATCAAATTGAGTAAAGAAGAAATACAAGAGATTCGTCGAGCGTGTGAAAAAGCGGACGTCGTCGGTGAACGTTATCCTGCAGCAATGTGTGACAGTTTGTTTTCCGATTCAGCCCCAAAAAAGAAATAGAGAAGTTAAACATTCACTTCTACTAACCGAGCATTTTAATAAATATTGTAGATTTTTGCATGTTCTAATACTCATGTCTATTCTACAGATGAAAAGTGAGAACGAATCCTACTGAATACCATGTGTGCCAAAAGTCCCTGCCTAAAAGTTGAGGGTGACGGTGATGAAATAGGTTTAAAGAGCTTGTATTCTAATAGATTATGGACTGTCTATCCGCGAAACTGAATGACTTACAGGGTATCTCAAAAGTCCTCCTCACTTAAGAGTTTTGAATACTTGCTCTATTAGTCGGACTTTAATCAAATTTTCTTTATTTGACCAAGATCGGATCGGTAAGTACTCAATTTTCTATCTCTTACTATTATCATCATACAGTTCCAGTCAATCAAACGTAAACCATTAGGTGCTCAATGGACGATCTTTCGTACACTGGAATAAGACAGCAAAATAGTGAAGTTATTTTCGAAATAAATTATGAATATGTTTCAAAAGAGACACTATTGTTTTTGCAGGACTGTCCATCATGAAATTGAATATCTTTCCAAGAAAAGTTATGACTGTGTAACACCAAAAGTAATGGATTATGGAAAAACTTGTTCACTATTCAACACAAAAGAATGCAAAAAGAAATCAATGATTGAACGTGCGACGCTCTTGGATTTTATCGAAAAATCTTTTTTTTATCTTAGAGAAACTCCAGGTTCTATTAATATTATCAGGGCTTACCAAGAACTTGATCGATGTGTTCAAGATTTAGAAATCACACCTTTAAACTACTAGATATTGGGTTATGAAAGGAGATCTCAATTCAATCATTCAACTTATTCATAAATAGATCAATAGAACTATTTCGGACTGGTAGGTGAACGAAGGTAGAGCCTGTTTTAATTTTAGTACGAAGTCGGTTCTGTATATGGATCAAGTGTGTATTTTTCGTCAAAAACAAGTGAGAGTCATAGTGATACAAGACCATCAAATAGTTCGTTCTCGAGAGAGTCTTACATATGTTTGTTTGCAAATAATAAGATTCTTTATTAATTTTATTGTAAAACAAGAATATCAGTTTTTTTAGTACACTTAATAAAATATGTCATAATGCCGTTGGAAGTATCGGGTCGTGGACGAATAGGTATAAACAAAGGCATCGTCCAAATTCTCAACGACATTTGGAACGATGAATTCGACGAGCTCGACATACCGTTCTTTAGACTGTTATACAAGGTTATATCACTAGTATAGGTAATATTTGTAATCGAACCATAGATCATAACAGTTGGGAAAGCAATGGATAATAGACTGTTTTGTGTACTTTCATGTTACATACTTTTTGTCACGAATTGTTCATTACTATGAGAGAAATTCTAAAGAAGTCTGCGAAAAAGGAGCCAGAACATGATTTTGGGGAGTCTTTGCAAATTGTCGATTATCGTGTGAAGCATGTCAAGAAAATAATGGAAAACAAGTAGTTTATTTGAATAAATAAACTATGAACGAAGTTGAGGGTTGAGGGTGAGAGTGAGGGTGAAGTTTACATGAACAATACCACAAGTCCGGAATTTCGACCTGATTGAACAGGCTAATCTTCAGGTGGTACAAATATCTGCATCAAGAACAACAAAACTAAATTCAAGATTGACTCCGAAAGATTAAAAATCTTCCAAATTATCAATTTGAACTAATTCTGTTTTCCGAATAGCAGATGCCCAAGAGAAAAAAGTAGCAAAAATTCACTATTAATTACTTCCAACATTAATAAAGTGAAAAAAAATTAATTTTAACACTATTTTCAACTTTTGAGATTAATTATTTGAACTTTTTTACTTTAATAATTAATTTATAATAATTTTTTTCGCCATGAAGTATACTATAGTTGTTAAACACACGTTTCAAAAGTACTTTACAATAAATTCAGATACTAAAGTTTATTTTATTAATTTACTTACAAATGCGAAATAGTACATAGTAATTATTCCGTTGGCTAAGTATAAAGAACAACTTTGACGTAATTTTCACAGTACTTTATATTAATTTTTGTGTAAAGAAAGTGAAATGTGGATATTTTGATTAGTTTTTAAAGTACAGGGTGGTAAACAATATTATTCCAGGGGGGTAACGCTATCATTTTGAATAGCAACCACAATGAATTTTATACCAAATGAAAGCCCGTGAAAAATGAAATTATTTGATGCCAAGTTGTAAGGATCATGAGGTTAAAAAATTATTAAACTACTCAGAAAATGCTAAATAAGTGAGAAAATCCCGTTTTCTAATTTAAAAAAGACTCGATTTTTCAATGAAAATGGCTCTTTTCCATCATTTCCCTGATAATTTATTAATTTTTTAATCTCAAAACACGGGCTCAAACAAATTTTGATGTATATAGTTTTGTAGAGCTCGACGAGCTCTATCAAACCATACGAAAACATCAAAAGAAAATGCTGAAACCACTTTCGAACTACAGTCTCATTTGTTTTTGAACCCAAAAAATCTAAGGTTTCCTTAAGTTCGACATGAAAAGTTATCATACCCCTTACAATTTGGCATCAAAAAATCCCATTTTTCACGAGCTTTCATTTGGTATAAAATTCATTGTGGTTGCTATTCAAAATGATAGCGTTACCCCCCTGGAATAATATTGTTTACCACCCTGTACATGTATACCGGGTGGCCCATAAGTAAGTATACAAAGTATTTTTTCGATTTCTATCTTATAGAACGTCGGTTAGGCTTCATATTTATACCACATATACTAGATGATATAAGTAATAGATGTAGCATTTAAACAATATCTAGATGTTGAAATTAGTCCAAAAACATACGAATATAGCATATATAAAAACATAATCCACATTATTCTTTGCTCTCTTGTAGCACTTATATATGTGCTAGGGATGGCATATAGGAACCAACAATACTAATGGTTATCTATTCTATCGACTACTTTATTTCTAGTTAGTTTTACATTTCCTCTCGATTACATAATTATAATTGTGTAGTTTTCAAAATTGTTATTCACATGAGTGGAAGTTTTCGTTTGTCGTCATCGGAAAGAATTGAAGTTACTCGTCAATTTCAACATCGTTTCGATCGAAGTCCTCCAACGCGAAGAGCCATTTTGAAACTTGTACAAAAATTCGACGAAACTGGAAGTGTTGAGGATGCACATAGATCTAGTCGGTCTAGATCTGTTAGCACCGACGAGAACAGAGAACGTGTTCGTGTCGCTTTTGAAGAAAATCCTGAAACTTCACAAAGAAGAGCTACTTTGGAACTAAATTTGCCTCGAAGTAGTCTTCAACGAATGATGAAGGAACTGGGATTGAAGCCTTATCGTCCTCAATTACTGCATGCTTTAAATGAAGATGATCCTGACAGACGTTGCGAATTTGCTGACACCTTTCTGAACTTGATAGCTGTTGACTCCTCCTTTCTTAGTCGGATCGTTTGGACAGATGAAGCCATTCTCAAGTTAAATGGTCACGTTAATCGACATAATTACGTTTATTACGCTGTAGAAAATCCTCATGTCATCATTACTGAAAAAATGAATATGCCAGGCGTCACTGTATGCTCTATGAATGCGATCGAGGTTCAACAGTTGATGAAACAACAAAGAATATTCATGCGACATATGGTGAGGAAGCAGTCGGTAGTTCCACTTGTTACCGATGGTTTTCCAAATTCCGTTCCGGAGATGCCAACCTGACAGATAAACATCGCACCGGACGACCCGTAGAGTTTGATGACGAAGCGTTGCAAGCTCTTGGTAAGGTGCATAAATATGGACAGTTCGTTCTACACCAATTATCCACAGCCAACTTGGACCAGCGAGCATCCAGTTGTTCTTCATTGCTTTTTAGACAAAAGCATGAGCCCTTTTTAGATCGAATTGTCACTGGAGATGTTTATCACAGTTTCTATCCCAGAACATTCCACAAACTCATTTTAACGGCAAATAGAGATTTTATTAGTTAGGATGTAGATAAAACAACATTTATACAAAATTATTCCTAAATGCATCACCAGGAGCACAAACTAATCTTTTTGTTTTTTCGTGGATTATAGAAATGGGACTCTTTTAGAAAGAATAAATGTAAAAGAAAGAGAACGCACAGAGCAGTCTTCTGTTTCTTTTCTTTTCGAATTTGTTTTTGTTAACTGTTGTTGCCATAGACAAAATACGGCTTGATTTATCGGGTCCGCCAGAATGAATGGACCTCTCAGTATTTTGTACTTTTCTTCCTTATAATTCAACATAGAAAAATTAATTTTTTTATGAAAAGATTCTTCGTCAAATTCTCTACAAGATGTACATATTTTTATTATTTCAAATAGTCTCTATTATTTTGACACATATGGAACAATCGATTAGTCCAAGAGATGCAACTTTCAAACACAACATTTTGTCGACTTCTTTTACCGCACATTTTCATTCTTTCATCATTATTGTTTGAAGTTTTGGTCTGCTTTTAAAAAGCAAAATACACTACTAGATGTAGCGTGAAAAGCTCTACAATCTACAAACAAAAACTTATTTTTATTAATGTATTGATTGTTTCAAAATGAAGCAGAAATTTGAAGTCACTCATTTTTGCTGTTACAAAAAACAGCGATATAGGGTTTGGAGTTTGTCTGAGCATAAAAAGTGCACAAATATAATAACCTGTGTCTCGTAAACTGTAGAGCTTTTCATGCTGCATCTTATAGTATACTTTGTGTTTTTTTTCAAAGATGTTGAATAATAAAAAAGACAAATTTCGAAAAAGAAGTTATCATGCGCGGAAAGAATGAGTTTTTCATAATGTTAAAATTTCATCTTCTGAAATTATTGCTTCTTTTTAAAATAATCAATACACAAATGAAGTAGATTTCAGTTTGTAGATTGTAGAGCTTTTCACGCTGCATCTAGTAGTATATTTTGCTTTTTCTCAAACAGTCCAAAAATCAAAATGACAGTGGTTAAAAAATTAGATTAAAAAACGTTGTGTTTGAAAGTTGTATCTCTTGGACTAATCGATTGTTCCATATGTGTCAAATAATAGAGACTATTTGAAATAATAAAAATATGTACATCTTGTAGAGAATTTGACGAAGAATCTTTTCATAAAAAAATTTATTTTTCTATGTTGAATTATAAGGAAGAAAAGTACAAAATACTGAGAGGTCCATTCATTCTGGCGGACCCGATATAATGCTTTTGCGTGACAAAAAATTCACTTTCACTTTTTTTTTCCTTTTAACAAATAACGTTTATCATCAACGGCAATCTTTAATTCGATTCGAAGAATCGACTAAAATGGCTACTTCTATCGAGTTCAAGGATGATATTTTGAGAGATCTTGACGACCAACAACTGGAAATTTTCTGTATTATCTGGCTAGATGATAATACAGAAACAAGTGATAATCGCGATACGGAACAGCATCTGCGATCGATTATTAACCGTCTCAAACGATTTAAAAATCTCGAACAATGCGAAAAATTGTCCCTACAATTCATACAGCTCGACAAGTGATGTCAATTTATGTGTATTGTATGGACGAAGCAGCGAATAAAGAATGGTCTAAAAACTATGTTAAAGTAGAATAGTGTTTTCACTTATCCCATTGGCGCATAAGTTCTGAGAATTTGCGTAAGTTCAATAATAATTTCATTTTTCAACAAAGTTATACAGCATCAATCAACAATATAATCACCGTGGTTTTGCGTTTGGTTTGTATTTCTTGTGTTCTTTCCTCTCGCTATTGTACAGTATACATTCGTTCTTTTCCTCTCAAGATCAAAAGACAGTGAAATTGCTTTCGAACTTTTGCGTTCCTGTGACGCAACAATATATCTATTACGTAATCGTAGTTCTATTGCGTATTTTGTGATACGTCATACTATCATCACGAGATATGTATATATTTATATATTCTTTCTGTTCTCTTGCTACTTTGTTTATGATCAAATGGAAGAACAAAAAGTCATATTCGTCATTGTATGCTGTACGAGTTCGATCGAGGTTCAACAGCAGCAGAAGCGACAAAGAATATCCATCTGGCATATGGTGAGAAATCAGTCGGTAGTTCAAGTTGTTACCGATGGTTTTCCAAGTTCCATTCCGGAGACACTAGCTTGACGGATGAACCTCGCAGCGGACGACCCGTGGACTTCGACGAAGAAGCGTTGCAAGCTTTGCTCGATACCAATCCACGACAAACGACACGTGAACTAGCCGAGCAACTCAACTGTCACCACTCGACAGTGGAACGTCACCTGCATGCTCTTGGCAAGGTACACAAGTATGGCCGGTCCGTTCCACACCAGTTATCAGCAGACAACTTGAATCAACGAGCATCGATTTATGCTTCATTGCTTCTCAGACAAAAGCATGAACCGTTTCTGGACCGAATTGTCACAGGAGACGAAAAATGGGTATGTTATGCGAACGTCCGTCGCAGAAAGCAGTGGCTTGATCCTGGTCAAAAGTCATTACCGGACGTGAAATCAGACTTGCATCCAAAGAGGATAATGTTATGTGTCTGGTGGGATGTGTCAGGTGTCATCTATTTTGAACTTTTAGACGCCAATCAAACGATTGATTCCAATTTCTACTCTCAACAGTTACAGCGACTGAATGCAGTTTTATTTCAGAAACGACCTGTTTTGGTGAATCAGAAAGGTGTCATCCTTCTCCATGACAACGGTCCACCTCATGTGTCACGGTTGACTCAGCAGAAAATCGAACAATTAGGATGGGAAGTTCTTCCGCATCCACCATGGTCACCAGACCTTGCACCATCCGATTATCATCTATTCCTGTCTCTCCGAAACTATCTATGCAATAACCAGTATGAAGACTTCGATGATCTAAAATCCGATCTAGCTGCCTTTTTCGAGTCAAAACCGGTTAGTTTCTACAGACGCGGAATTGAACTGTTGCCAGAACGATGGGCGCAGGTTGTCGAGAACAATGGCAATCACATTGTTGATTGACGCTGTGTATTTTCGTTGAAAAAAATAAAATTATTGTTAAATCAGAATATTCTCAGAACTTATGCGCCAATGGGATAGCTTCAATTTTATTTCATGTTTCTCTTTTGACTATCTACAACAGGTCAAAGCTGTTGTTACCGAATGAGAAAAACTAGTTTCTCGTATTAAAGCTGATCATAAAATTCAGCAAATTATTGAACAACCATTATCTTTAAATATTTTTACGTCAGGCAATACATCAAGTAGTGTCAGTGGCAAATTTGTTTTTTCACAAGTTCTGATTGAGTGTCTGCTTCGACTAAACTCGACTAATGCTGACAGAAGTGAACTGATCAAACATTGTAGAAAAATATACAAAGATAACAGATTTGAAATGAGTAATCTTCAGGAATTTCAAAAAGACTATTCCTCTGATCAAGCAGTATGGTGGTACACACGAGATATATTTTTTTTCAAGACTCTTAATGCTGTCTTACGTGCAGAAAATATTCATATGATGTATTTATTCCATGCATACATTGCTGATATTCAACGACAGCTGAAAAGTCATCAACTACAAGGCTCCGTACGTGTGTATCGTGGGCAATTGATGTCGAAGAACGAGTTAGAAACTCTACAGAATTCCCGTGGAGAATTTATTTCGATAAACTCATTCTTTTCGACGAGTACTAATGATAAACAAGCTCGTTTATTTCTCAAGGCTCCTGGTATTTCCGAAAATTTAGAACGAGTTTTATACGAAATTAGTGCTGATTCGAATGTAACTGCTGCAAAACCGTTTGCTGATATCAGTTCAATGAGCGAATTTTCGAGTGAATCAGAAGTACTCTTTATGATTGGTTCGATTTTTCGTTTGAATAATATTGAGCGTAGTAGTAATGGTCAATTATGGATTATTCGAATGACTTTATGTAGTGAGAATGATAGTGGTTTTAAAAATGTACTCATTCATATGAAACAACAGCTTGGCAGTGGTGAGACTAATCTTCGCACACTAGGAAAAGTACTACGGAAAATGGGGAGACTCGAGTTAGCCGAGTTTTATCTGAATCGTTTACTGAACGATCTTCCAGCAAAACATCCTTTACTCGGTGATTTATACGGAGATCTCAGTGAAATTGCAGGTCTTATGAAAAATTATGATAAAAGTGTTGAGTATCAAGAAAAAGCATTGGAGTGCAGTGAGCAGTACAATGGCAAAAGACTTCAACAAACAAGTGAGTTAATCTGAAACTACATGTCTCCATATATATACATCCCAAAATCTAGAAACTGAACCAACGTCTTCGGTTTGCCAACGACCAGATTCATCATCATCGCAAATGCCAAAAGCTTCGAAATCAACGTTTGAAGGGGTGAAGAAAATGGCAGAAAATCAAAGCATCGTTCCTGAAACAACATGGCCGATCTTCTTTGAATTAAATCTCCATGTTTTCTCACCTCAGAAAACGAATTCAATCAAAATCAGTAACGGAACTACTCATGTCGAGATTCTTATTCAGGCACCATCTAATGTCAAACTAATCGGTATGCTTAAAGATAGCAAGAACGACAAAATCTTTGGAGGAGATCGAGTATTCTACGATCGACATAAAAAACTCTGGCGGTGTTTATTTGCGCCTAACAGCAATGGCACATTCACAGCCATTATTCTAGCCAAGAGAGACTCAGACTCGGGTAATTATACAAGTGCATGCAGGTATACATTGGAAGCAAGTCAAATTCCGTCGACACCTGTGTCCTATCCAACAACCTGGCAGCTTTTCTACGATCTCGAACTTGAAGTCGAAGCTGCTTATGATCGTGCTACAATTCCGTGGTCTGAAAATGCCTCCTACGTGGAAATTCGTATGCGAGCTCCTGACGACGTTCAATTATCATGCAACATTCAATACAACGGTAGTAATATCGAGAATGGAACATTAGCACAATTTGACAGCGATAGACATAACTGGCAGTTATTGTTCGCTCCTCAGCATACTGGTCTGCATGTATTATGTGTTTATGCAAAACGTGAAAACGATATTAGCTCTTCATCAAGTTCGGTTGCTCAGTTTCATCTTCATGTTACTCAACCTAAACAGCGAATTAAATTTCCAAAAATATACTCGAAATTTACTAAGAATAAATGTCGTATTTTGGAACCTATGTATAATCCGCTGAAGAGGGGCTCTCAGACATTAATTTATTGTCGAGTTCCTGGTGCAACAGATGTCAATGTGAAAATTGATTCCGATTGGGATGAGAAGGGAGGTTATCAGGATCCCGTCTACAAAAAAATAGTGAAAGTGGGCTCTGAAAGTGTCACAGTTTATGCTAAATACGATCACAAGAGCAGTTATGATGGTCTCTTCACATACGTCGTTCGATAACCTATCTATTGCTCACTGTGAAAAACATGACGCTTGAATATTTTTTGAATAATTTTTCATTCTCCGAAAGAAAACTACAGTAAATTAAACGCCAGAGTTCAAAAAAATAGACACATCACCATCAGTGTCTCCCAAATGTGATTTGTCTCTATTATCACTCATACCAGCATTGACTACCGCTAAATCCAGTTTCTCATCATTGTTGAAATCATCTGCTACCACTGCTTGTGGACCATCACCAGCTGAAAACTGTAACTGATTGCGAAAACTTCCGTTTCCATAGCCAAGCAAAACACTGAGGCTATTACCACCTTGGTTAGCAACTGCTAAATCCAAGTTCGAGTCGTTGTTGAAATCACCAACAGCAATATACACTGGCTCATTTCCAACTAGAGAACCTATTTGATTTTGAAACGTTCCATCACCATTGCCAAGTTGAACATTGACGGTCCAGAAGTAGGACGACACAAGATCCAGATTGTTATCGTTGTTGAAATCACCTACTGTTACGTACGTGGTCCGAAGCGGATATACCTTTTGGTTTTGAAATGTTCCATTACCATTACCAAACAAAATACTAATAGTGAAATCTACTTCGTTGTTCACTACGAGATCTATCTTATTATCATTATTAAAATCACCTGCCGCTATATAATATGGATAAAAACCAATTCCGTACGTTGTTTGATTTTGAAATGTTCCATTTCCATTACCCAGTAGAACACTCACACTACTATCCCATTTATTAACAACTGCTAAATCTTCCTTGTCATCATTATTGAAATCACGTACAACTATTGACTTGGCCTCGTAGCCCACTGTAATTTTCGTTTGATCTTGAAACGTGCCATCTCCTTTGCCCAATAGGAGACTAACACTCGATTCAAATGAGTTGGCCACTACTAGATCTAGTTTGCTGTCATTATTGAAATCACCTACCGCCCCGAAATATGGATAATCACCAACTGTACACCGCACTCCATCTGCATTGACATCATCTGATGTGTTACCAGTATCATATTTCTTGGTTGACAATGAATCCTGACAGGGAGCTATGAAAAAAACAGTAGTTGTTTTCCTCTCAATCACTATACGAACTTAGTCTGAAACTCGGTAATGAACCGTCTGATTGTCGATTTTTGACCAGATTTCGTGCGAAGTTAGATTCAATACATATTAACGTCAAAAGGAGCGCACACGTATCTTTGCTCAACATATCGGATTCCAAAAAACGAGTTGTCAGTGAAGATAAAACTCTTTATATTTATATGCTCTTTCGAATAACAGAATCAGATAGAGAACAGTATTTTTATATTCTTATCTTAATAAAATAATGTACTTTTTTTCGCTGTCTTGACCTATTTTACGTTGCTCTATCCTACTTTAAACAACAGAAACATAGAACTCCCACCATATATAAAAATCCTAAACCATAACCAATAATTTCTGTTCACCTTCATTCCTTTGATATGCTGGTTGACTATTTATCCCTGGATCTGAGTTTAGAAATATCAAATTGACATTTATTGAAGTGTATGCATTCGATTATCTTAATCTTTTGATGACGAGAAGCTGGAATCTCAATTTTCTGTGAATTGATAGTAAATCATTCTATGTGAGCACTCGATATCTAAATTGTCTTTTTCTTTCGTTATCTCTCGTTCATTTACATTTATTTCTTTGTCATAATGAAGTTTCATAGAGAGGAGTTTTTTTATGATCATCTATGTTGTTAGTTTCCGTTGTCGACTGTACGTGATGCTCAATGTTTATTGAGGAACGACAACACGTGAAAACGGAAAAGAACCAGAGAAACAAAGCGGAGCAACCCGGCACCGTACAGAAACAGTAACGAAGAAGAAGATCAGAAGAGAAACACACACACACAGAGAAAACGAGAGACGAAGCACATGTATATATGTAAATATACATGTACGCAATAATAGTTCTCGTGACTATCGATCACGCAGACACAGAGAGACAGATGAAACGAACGAGGGCAAAACAGAGGTGAAAAGAATACAGAGAGGACTGGACTAGTCTCTAACATCAACACCTTCCCCCTTAAAATGATTAGGATGGTGTGAAACGATCCGGAGGTCGTCGATCACGTTGAGGATATCGAGGTGGCTCAGACAACGGAGGATTGTGCATCGATGTTGCGGTTGTTTGAGGAATATTGTAATCACTGGTTAAACTGTGGGAATCAGATGGTTCGGATTGTGATGAATAATGTAATCGAAGTTGATTCTGGTGTCGTTTACATATATCACCATTTGACAGTTTTATTTCATACAACATCGATCCGATAGGTTTGATGATCAATCCATTTTCCCATCGTGGACGACGATTCCGTTGATATGATAAAAACCAAACCAATTGACCAGCGGTGAATTTCGAATCAGATGAGGATGGAGTGGTCGATGCAGATGTTGGTTTCATCGTTGAAAATTCCGTACAGATTGAATGTCGAAATAATAAATTCGCCGGAGATGAACCAGTAGACGTGTGTGGTGTCCAACGATAAGAGCGTAAGGTATTTCGAAGAGCAGTGACTTTGTCTGAGCCGAGTTGTTGTTGTTTCAACATACTCTCCTTGAATGAACGGACATATCGTTCGGCAAGACCATTGCTCGCCGGATGATAGGGAGCCGACGTGAGATGAGTAATGGAATATTTTTTGTAGAAGTTCAACATGTGAAAGCTTGTAAAGGGAGGACCGTTGTCGGAAACGAGAATGTTTGGTGGTCCGACGGAATCGAAGACTTGTTCAAATGCGTGGATGAGGTTCGGAGCTGTGGTGTTATTTTTCATGTCGATAACGAATGGATATTTTGACTTGGCATCGACAATAACCAACCATTTTGAACCCCAAAATGAACCGGCGAAGTCAACGTGAATTCGGGACCAGACATGTTCGGGTTCGTCCCAAGAAGAATATTGAGGTGCGGGCAGTGTTTGGAGTCGTTGGCAGATCTTGCAGGCTTGAGCAATTTGTTTGGTATCTCGATTGATACTGGACCACCAACACGTACTCCTGGCAATTTGCTTCATCTTGACGATACCCAAATGGTTTTGATGTAATAGTCGAAGTACTTGTGCTTGTAATTTCGGAGGGATCACGACTTGCTCGTGTTTGATAATACAATCATCCACGACAGACAATGAATGACGGTGAAGAAAGTACGGCATGAGATCGGGGTATTCTTTCTTCGAGATTGAAGAAGGCCACGACGATTGGATGAAGTGCTTGATACGGTGAAGAAGAGGATCGGTCGAGGTAGCTCGAGCGATAATTAATGGAGTGATTGGCCAACTGAGAGACCGTTTCGACTGAATGAAGTTGACATGGAGAGAATCCGTATCAATAAACGATTGATCATCTTGAATTGGCAATCGAGAGAGAGCATCGGCATTGGCATGCTGTTGGGTTGGTTTGAAACGAATGACATACTGATAACTCATAAGGAACAAGGCCCAACGAGCTAATCGATTTCCAGTAGTCGTAGGAATACCTTTGCCGGGATTGAAGATAGATAGAAGAGGTCGATGATCGGTGATCAATTCGAAATGTCTGCCGGCGAGGTACTGGTGGAACTTTTTAACACCGAAGATAATCACCCTCCTTTTCAATCTGGCTGTAACGAGATTCAACATCGGACAACGTTTTTGACGCGAAGGCAATTGGCTTTTCGGAACTATCCGCATATCGGTGCATGATTACGGCGCCAATGCCATACTGACTAGCGTCAGTGGCAAGAATAATAGGTAGGGCATCATCGAAGTGAACTAACGTAGTGGCAGTGGCAATTTCATCCAGTAATTGTTTGAAAGCAAATTGACACTCTTCTGTCCAATTCCAACGAACATTTGTCTTTCGCAAGTGATTCAGCACTTTGCATTTGGAAGAGAAATTCGATATGAATCGACCATAGTAATTTATTTTCCCGATAAACGCTTCTAGTTCTTTGATATTCTTCGGCGAGGGCATACGTGTAATGGCTTCGATGCGAGACGGATCGGGTGCTTGACCATGTTTGCTGATGCGAAAGCCAAGATAAGAAATGGAATCTTGAAAGAATAAACATTTCTCCGGATTACATGTAAATCCGTAATCAGCCAATTTAGCGAAGACTTGATCCAAGGTATGAAGATGTTCTTCGTCTGTTGGACCAGTAATGAGCAGATCATCGAGATAAGCAATGCAGTTTGGAATGTCGCGAAGGATTTGGTCGATCAATCGTTGGAAAATCGCTGGTGCACTGGAAATTCCGAAGGGCATGCGATTATACTTATATAATCCAAGTGGTGAATTGATGACCACGAGATCCTTGCTTGTTTCATCAAGTTCGACTTGAAGATAAGCATCGGACAGATCCAATTTAGAGAATTGTTTGCCGTTACGTAGTCGAGAAAAAAGTTCGTCAATAGAGGGAATTGGATGTTGATCGACTAATGTGTGTGGATTGATTGTGACTTTGAAATCTCCACATATGCGAATTTTTCCATTGGGTTTGGGCACCGGTACGATCGGTGCAGCCCACAGCGAAGTATCGACACGTTCGAGGATACCAGCGTTGACCATTCGTGTGATTTCTTCTTTCACACGATCGACATAAGCAAACGGAATTTGACGTGGTTTGAAGAATTTCGGAATGGCATTCGGTTTCAGTGTGATGTGTGCAGTCATTTTCGTACAATGACCCAGATTTTTGTTCATCACATGCTCGTATTTCTTCAGGAGTAGTTGAAGTTTGGATGATTCGATACGATGAATGTGATGAGAAATGGGGTGACGATGCCTAATAAGAGCATTCAAGTCAAGTTGTAACGATCGAATCCATTGTAAACCGAGAAGAGAAGGATGTGCATCGGGCACAACGATTAATTTCAAATGATGAGTTTGATCAGCATGATTCACGGCCACAAGACATTCTCCAGTAATTCGAAGACGATTGCCGCTGTAACAATTTAATTGTAATGACGAAGGAGAGAGAGACGGGAATTTCAGCCGAAGCCAATCGAGCTTGCTGATAATCGTATGAGTGGATCCGGTATCGATTTCGAAGGTGATTGGATGATTGTTCACATCCAATGAAATCATACAAGCCGAATCAAACGATTGATCGCATGGAGAAGTAGAAGTCGAGGGTGTCAACTTTGACACTGTCGTGATGTGTTTCGTTGAGATTGAATCATTGTGTTTCTGTTTACACACCTTTTCCAAATGTCCTTTTCGATGACAGAAGTTGCAAACATAATCACGAAACTTGCAAGTGGATCGTAAGTGATTCGACGAACCACATGTTGCACATGGATTGAGATTACGGTTTCGATCCAGATTGTTCGATTGAGAATCACGGTGATTGTCGATACGATTGTTCGATCGGCCGTTTCGGTTCTGGGTCGAATGTAGTTTGGTTTATTGGGTTTGAATTGTTTGTTGTGGATTTTGTCCACATGCGAGTCGTTTTCTTTCAACGGATGTGAAAAACGACGAACGTCTTCTTCTAAACGTTCAGCTGCTAAAATCAATTTTTCAGCTGTTTGAAGATCGGGATCTTCGGCCTTGAGTAGTGCTTGTCGAATTTTCGGATTTCTAACTCCGATAACAAACATGTCACGAATGGCACGGTCGATGGGTTTGTTAGCCAAGACTGACGTTGTGAACCCACATCTACGAGCTTTTTCATACAACTCCGCCTTCCATTCGGTGAATGATTGTCCGTGTTTTTGATAACAAGAGAAGAACGAGTATGTGCATGTCATAATATTCTTCGTGTCGTCAAAGTGTTTGTCCAGGAGTGTGATTATCTCCTTGAAGGACAGTTCAGCTTCGGTGAGGAGGCGAGGTGCGACCAAAGATTCAAGTAGTCCATATACTTGATCACCTACCGCCCAGAGAAATAGTGCCTTTCGGTCTGTAGCGAGTTCGATGCCGTTGGCATCGAAATAAAACCCCATGCGGTCTCGATAACTGGTCCAGGTCGACGTATCTGGATTGAATTCATGCAAAGAAGGAATCGATGATAATTTCGATTTCGGTGGCATGTCCGAACTTGAAGAAGTATCCGGCTCAATTGTAGTTAGTGGCGGCGCCACAGGTGGGCGAGGGTGGGCGTAGCCCACCCAAAAACTGTTCGAGCCCACCCAAAAATTTTTTTATATTATTGAAAATAAATTGGTAGATTTAAGAAAACGAAATCGTTTTCAATATAGGTCATTTCTGACCATTTCATTTGCCAGATCTATGTGAATATCGATTGTAGCGTTTGATTGGTAGATCATCAGAAACTGTGCTGGAAATAGAATACAATCATCAGTCAGTAAACCTTGAAAAGATGCAGCCTGAAAAGCGAAAGACACTCGAATCTTTTTTTCGATCGTTTAAAAAGAAAAATCGTGACGATGGAGCAGTGGAACTAAATCCAATTGAATCATCTGCCTCAAATTCACCAAGTTCTTCTTCTTTCGCTGACAAACAAATGGAGACTGACTCTACTTCGTCATCCATCGTAACCGCTGTCTCTTCGACGAATACTCCTCAGGCAAGATCTATTCCTGATGACATTAGTAAATCATGCGATGAACCTCCTGCTCAACCGAAATTGAAAAATTACCCTATGAATGATCAGAAACGCGCATTTCGATCGATTTGGTTCACCGATAGACCGTGGTTAGAATACTCTGTCATGAAGGATAGTGTTTATTGCTATTATTGTCGACATTTTTCTTCTAATAAACTAAATGTTGGCGATGCATTTATCAGCACAGGATTTAACAATTGGAAAAGATCTCTAGAATCTAGCAGTGGCCTTGTCAAGCATTCATCTTGTCAATCACACATCATTGCAACAAAAAACCACGAGTCTTATCTACAATCTCGAGCTACAAACTCGAGTGTAATCAATAAATTAGATTCGTCTCGATTGATTCACATCCGCCGAAATCGCGATCGTCTGATCAAAATATGTTCAGCGATTCATCTTCTTTCTCGCCAAATGATTAGTCTTCGTGGTCACGTTGAAAATGAACGGTACGCAAACTCAACTCATTCTAGGAATATTCTCCTATTCTCCGTAAAAAATCGAAGTCGCTTCTTTGCAAGCAAATATCAATTCTTCGAGTTTTAAAGGAAAAGCATGCTCTCTCTATTCTGTTTGTTTTTTGCTTGTTTTTATATTGATTCTTTTGTAAATCTAGAAGTTCAAATCGAGGAAATCTATTGGAGATACTTCACTGGGCTGCAAAAAGTGATGCTACCGTTAAATCAATTTTCGAAGATTCAATGGGGAATGCGACTTATCTCAGTCATGATGTTCAAAACGAACTTATCACTCTACTGGGCAATGAAGTTCGAGAAAACATTTCGTCAATGGTGCGTAAACTACTCTAATCACGTTACTATTTGATTAATCTATTTTGTTCTTTAGTTGAGTGACCATCCCTATGCACTGATGGCCGATGAGTGTCGAGACATAAGTGGTCATCAACAGTTATCGATTGTAATCAGATTTATCTGTGATGATCATATTCATGCAGCTGATTGTTCGGATGTACTGAAAGAATACTTTCTTGGTTTTATACCATTGGAAAAGTTTGATGCAGAAACGTTGTCGATTAAGATTGTCGAGTTTTTGAACAAACTGAACATTCCCTTGAAATCATGCATTTGTTTGTGTTTCGACGGGTAATGGGTTTACCCTCCTTTCTTGACCAAACCACTTACTAGAAAACCTTTTTGTCTATTGGTAGTGCTTCTGTCATGTCTGGTTGTCATGCAGGCGTTCATGTTCTGTTGCGAAGGTTTATGCCTAAAGGAGTATACGTGCACTGCGCTGCTCATCGGCTCAATCTTGTCATCAGAGATATATGCAACGTAGTTGTCTATATGGCAGATTATTTCTCTATTCTTTCCAATCTTCATTCTTTCTTCACTGCATCTGGAGTTACGAACCAGTACTTCAAACATGCGCAGGAATCGTTGGGTCTCGGTAATTGTTCTTTTTGAGTTCTCTCCTAATACCATCATTGTCAACTTTTTAAACTCTAGTTCAATCTTCCACGTTAAAGCTTTGGGCCGAAACTCGATGGGACTCGAGATGGAAATCTATCGATGCTATTGTCAGTAACTATTCTGCTATAATCATGGCACTCGAGGATATCAGTGAAGAAGGTGGGGGCGACAGATCCATTCACGCAGGTGGACTGCTGGTGCATGTGAAGAAGTCTATATTTATTGTTACATCATTCATCCTGCATCACGTTTTTGGCTTGATAAAGGTTCTGAGTGATCACTTAAAAAGTAAAAATTTGACTTGTTTTTTATGAATGAGGAATTCATCTTTGTTTGGAAAAGATCCATCATTAGATTACGTCCGTGGAGAGCATCTGGTTAAATCAATCATTGAGCAGATATCAGAACTTCGCAGTGAAAAAGCCTTCAGTCAGATTTATGAAAAAGCGAAACAATTCAGTGACCGAAATGGAATCGATTTGATCCAGCAACACTCTGTTCGTCGTGCGATCAAGGTGCCAGATCGATTCAAAGATTGTACTATTGATTCAACACTTGGTCATCGCCAAGAACTTTCATCTACAATAGATTATATAGATCGACTGTACTTTCCATTGATCGACTCCATATTAGTTGAATTGAATGACAGGTTTTCATCGACAACATTGTCGATGATAAAGAGTATGTCAGCGGTGTATCCAGAGAGTGAAAATTTCCTGAACGTCGATGTTATCGACGAATTTGCCCTCCATATTGATGCCGATCGAAGTAACTTGAAAAACGAATTCCAAGTACTCAAATCGATGTTCAACTCTGAAAATACGAGCAGTATTTTCGAATTCCTCCGCAGAATAATTCCATTATGCACCGCGTTCCCTCAGACGATGAAAATGATCAAAGGTGCCCTTACCATGCCAGTATCTCAAGTAACTTGTGAAAGATCATTCTCGAAAATGAAGATCATCAAGAATTATCTCCGCAATTCCATGTCAGATGACCGTTTAAGTCATTTGACGTTGCTGTCAATCGAACGTGATATCGTTATTGATTATGAATCAGTAGTGGATAAATTCGCGAGAAGCCATAAGAACAGCAGGATCCTGCTGTGCTAGTTTTTTTTATCTTGAAATATATCTAGTCAAGCTCTTTTCTAATGATGTGCAACTTGTTTATCCACTAAGAGAGCATAGAAATCTTGAAGCACACAGGTACTGAAAAGGAATTCGTTCTTTATATCTGTATTTCGATTCTGCAGTACACATTGTAGCTGAGCCCACCCTGATAAAAAATCATGCCGTCTGAGCCCACCCAGTTTTGAATTTCTGGCGCCGCCATTAATTGTAGTGGAATGGAGAAGAGAAGATTAAACAAAGAAAATCAATCTCCCTATTTCTTGTGTAGAAATGAACGTATGAAGATGTGAAGAAAGAACGATGACGGGTAGAAGAGAGAACCTCGTCGCCAATTGTTAGTTTCCGCTGTCGACTGTACGTGATGCTCAATGTTTATTGAGGAACGACAACACGTGAAGACGAAAGAGAACCAGAAAAACAAACGGAGCAACCCGGCACCGTACAGAAACAGTAACGAAGATAGAAGATCAGAAGAGAAACACACACACAGAGAAAACGAGAGACGAAGCACATGTATATATGTAAATATACATGTACGCAATAATAGTTCTCGTGACTATCGATCACGCAGACACAGAGAGACAGATGAAACGAACGAGGGCAAAACAGAGGTGAAAAGAACACAGAGAGGACTGGACTAGTCTCTAACATCAACAATAAATACATGTATTTATGTGCTTTTATTATAGAGAGATGAGGGGAATGAAATTGCAAAATAAACGACGGAAATTAATTCTTTTTTGATCTGTGGAAAAGATGTCCCTCTGTATAGCTACGTCTCATACCTACTTAGATATCACCTTGAAATTAAAAAAATCATTAGTGCTGCAGTAAAATCATGAAAACATCAAAATTCGGTTTCACTGTTATATGAGTACATGAGACATATTTTTAGTTTTCTCGATAACGGCTCCTAGTGTAAATTTGATTTTTTTATGGTAAGTCCAGTAATCAAAGGCGCATCTTTTGGCAAAAGAACCAGCTCGATCGGATTAATAGTGTAGGAGAAACTGCGTAAATACCTTGTGTCATTTATTTTGGCCAGGAGGATATATGTACACATTGTTTTGTTTTATTATTGTCTTTCAGCTGAAATCTGAATCGAAGATGGTACATCTAGTAAAATATCTCCTGATGTCATTTTCTTATCTTATCAGTGACGCACCTGCATATATATAAATACGGAGATACGACATAGAGTTGATGACAACGTTAGTATACACATGCTGTTCTTAACAAGAATTTTGTTTCTAGTCTTTAATTTGGTAGTCTTTTCTAAGACACAAATCTTTTACCAATGTGATTTCGAAGAACAATGTAACGATTTTGTTTTCGATTCTCATTGGATCGTGAAGAATATTTCATCACATATGGATCACACGTATATGAACCTCTCTGGTCACTATATATCGTATACAGATGACTCAAATTCCACACCAGTAACAATATATCATACGAGAAGTTGGGTTGATCCACCGAAGAACATGACTGCTTGTATTACTCAATGGTATTATTTGCAACCAGGTAGCTTCGATTTCGATATCGAACTTGCACAGGGTGATGATTTACAAGCTCGACTTTACGCTGGTCGTATTGGTGCCAGTATGAATCAGTCACAATGGGTTGGAGGAGGACAAGTAGAACTACCATATGCGAGTCACCACTATGTTCCTCATATAATATTTGCTGATATCGCAGGCTCCGTGGATTTTGATGATCTGTCAGTTTTCCCGTGTCTTCCAACAACACCAATACCACCCACAATTACAACGTTTGAATGTGATTTTGATCAAAATCTATGTCCCGAATTGATTTCACTTGGAAATTATTCCTACAGTTGGTCGAGTATCCAAGCAGAAGAAGCACAAAATTATACATCTACTGCACCGGCTGTTGATCATTCAGTTGGGGATAAAACAGGTATTTTATGACGTCGAATACTATCTTTTACATCTATTCATTTCAGGTCATTATATCTGGTTAAATAATTCGGATACATTAGAAGCAGGTGCTGCTGGATATTTAAAAACATCTAGTTTGTCACTCGCCGATCCGGATCAAGTATATTGTTTAAGTTTCTACTATTATCAATTCGGCGATAGTTTCATCGGTAGTCAACTATCAGTACTAGCGTTAAAAGATGGAAATGAAACAGCAGTGGCAAACATTTGGCCTATCATTCCAATTAATTACACTTATATCAATAACCGATGGTAAATTCTAGTAATTCATCCAAGACAATTCTAATTTTCTGTCTTAGGTCATGGGCGTATACTGCATTACCTATTGGCAGTTATTCACTTTTATTTCGTGTGGATTCGGATTCTACCACAACTAGTTCATTTGCAATCGATTCGATTTCCATCCATACATGCCAATATATTCCACCATATTATCAACCTACTTCACAGTTGCAATTTTCATGTGATTTTGACTCAACTTACGATAACTCATGTGGTATAGGTGATAACTATACCGATATTCTCCCACAATCCGTTATTAATTATACCATAGCAGCACCAGATCGTATTACTGATCGTGATCTTGGCCCGAGAACAAACACCGGGTGGAGTGGTGATTGGTTTCTTTACTGGGTACGTACACAACAAACACCAGCAACATTAATCAACGGACAATTTAAAACACCTCTGATCGAAACAAATAAAGATATGTGCCTTCGATTCGCTTATTTTGTCAATTCAACTGATGTTCAACCCAATGAAAATAACACCAAAATCAGTATATTCACACATGATTGCCACATGGAATCACTCTGGTCGGTTGAATTAGACGATAGTCACGGTTGGCAGTTAGTAACTCAACCTTTTTACCGAACGGCTTGTACACAAGCTGTCTATTTCCGAATCACTCAACGGCGACCAACACGAGTTGCAGTTGCTTTTGATGATATTACAATTGCACAATGTGCATCATTAAATGTATTAACAACTACCGCACCACCAATCACAACAACAACAACCTTCAACAACAGTTCATTTAATCATATCAATTACTTTCTTTTGATGATTTTTTCGTTTTTTGTTTCAATTATACACGTATGATTTATTAACTAAAATTTTAAAGGAGACCGTTTCGCGTCCCCCTTCTTAAATTAATCACTGGATTTCAGAAATGTATATCGATAAATCCATCGCAGATATTTCCGCAGTTTTCTATTCCAATGTTTTTCGATATGTTCATGATGAGCATGAATGTGCACCGATTTCCATAGAAATTGTAAACGAAAGATTTCCCATTCACGTAAGAGTTCATATCGACGTGTAGCATTTCGCACACGTGCTATAGCGGATAAATCGGCGATTTCACCAGTAGCTAAAGCTACAATGGATATCAAATGCGTAGAAAAATGAGGGTGAATTCAAGATACAAACGAATTCCACGACGCGTTTCGACCGAATCGCACGGTCTCATCAGGTGGACAGTCTGGATATATATCTAGAATAGAAATTAGGCAATAGAATAGTTCGTATATCATGTCATCTATAATGAGTAAATATGTATGGTAAAAGATGCGAAGTAGAACAAAATAACGATTGTTAAGTAATATGTGGCAGAAAGAAAAAAATCTAAGGAAAGTAGGTAACTATGGATGTTCAAATATGTAGGAGATGTCGTTTATATTTTGCAATGCAGTCGAGGCGATTGGTGATATGGGCGAAGATTTCAGTCATGATATTTTCCATAGTAGTCGGATTTGGTTGTTGAAGTGCGAATGGTGTATGTTCTTGCCAGAAGCTTTTGGTTACCTGATGCAATTCGGAATGACAATGCTCTCGTCGCATCTCCAGTGAATCTGTGTAGGTGTGAAATGTATTTGATTCCGTGATCTCCTTGAACTTCTTATATTGATGATGGAGTTCTTCATGAAGATTAGGATCACTTTTACAATGAAGAACGGGATTGGTTTTGGAGAGATCATCAGTACACTGTAAAAAAAGGAACTCTGCAAAACTAAAAAAGGATCTTCCCCTGGATACACGGGAAGATCCTTTTATGGTTCAGTGGAAACAAGGTTTCGCACGAAACTTCCACTTGATTTGTGCCAAAAAAGGTTTCGTATGAAAGGTTTTGTACGAAACCTTTGCCGAAAAGTGATCAGAAGGTTTCGGACGAATGGTTTCGCACCAAACCTTCACATGAATAGAGCAAAAAGGTTTCGTAAAACAGGTTCAGTAAGAAACTTTTTTAAAATGCGGTTGAAAAAGTTCCGTACACATGGTTTTGCATAAACCTTTTTGTGGAACTCACGTGTATTTTACGAAGGAAAATAGTGAGTGAAAGTTAAAGCGAATTTTTTGCGGCTCCCCTCCCCTCCCATCCCCTTACTGATGCTATTGAGACTCAAAGGGGGACGGATGGGGGGGGGGAGGGGTAGGGGGCAAGTTTCCATGGCAACGAGGGGGGCTAAAAGTGTGATTGGATGGATGACAAAAAACTAATTAGAAATTCTTATTTAAACCAAAATCATCAAATCTAATAACAATAAATGAAATCCTGTTAAGTGAAGGATAGCTCAATGTTTAAAAAACACGTGAGTTCCATATTTTAGCACCAAAGGTGCTACGCTGAAAAGCTTTTTATTTATGATCTGAATGCATCTGAGTTGGGTTCGTATACATATAATCGAGTTCTGTGAGATAAGAAAACCCTTTCAGAATGAGTTCCATCCTGTTTTCTTCTGAGAATCACCCTTTTGTTCCCAGAGTTTCGATAGAATAGTAACGCCAGATCCAATATCGTAGTCAGATTTATTCCGAATCGGTATTGTATTACTAGATAGAGATGTCTGTGGTACAAGAGAATCCAAAACAATGGTTTACCATGAATTAATTCGAATATTACAAACACCTTCTTTGCATTAAATATACAGTACTGAATATATCAATGCGTTGAATGAAGGTGTTTCTAATATTCGAAATAATTCATGGTAAACCATTCTATTGGAGTCTCTTGTACCACAGGCATCTCTATCTAGTAATACAATACCGATTCGGAACTAATCTGACTACGATATTGGATCTGGCGTTACTATTCTATCGAAACTCTGGGAACAAAAGGGTGATCCTCAGAAGAAAACAGGATGGAACTTGTTAGCTCTAATCGAGCTGACGATGTTTATTCGAAAAGAAAAGAGAAACAAATCACACTGAAAAAATGTAAATACATGCACACATATAGGTATCGAACAACAAGAGAGAGAGAGAGAACAACAAATGAAAGAAAAGAAAAGAAAAGATCTATACTAGTTACTTACTCCCTCTAACAGTCGTCCCCCTTCCGTTTAGAGTGTGTCCCCACACGTTCTTCGTGATTGATCGATTGACTTCTTCTTTTGTACTCGTCGTTGGTCAGTAGATGTTGATGTCGCGGTTGTCAACGTTGTTGTGCCATCTTGGATAATCTCTTACCAAGTGCTTGACCTCCGCCTTTCCCGCTCGGGATGCGATGTAACTGGCTGACCACGACTTCTTCTTTTTTCTCTTACCCCGTCTTCCCGATTATCCCCAACGTTCGTAATATTGGCTGCGCGAGAAGTAACTGATCGGAACCTTCCGCTTCCCTTCTTCCTTCAATTCGATTGATTTGAAATTGATCGACACTTCGCCCTTCGATTTGTTGATGTTGATTTGGTGGGAGTGGTTGACGCGATCTTCTTGTAACTGCGCCCGGATCTTTCTAAAGTCGTAACGATGGTAAATCGGTCGGATAATCGGATGATTAAAGTCGGATCGATTTTATTGTTTCCATTTCAACTTCTTGTTCTTCTCCCGTTGTCTTTCCTTCTGTCGTTGAGTTCTCTCTTCGGGTCGCTGTTGTGGTTGTTGTTGTGGTGGTCTTGGAGGGAGTGAGGGTCGTAGAAATTGCAGAAGTTCATCTTCGTTCATTGCAGATAACATCTCTGGATGATACAACATTATTTCTCGTTTACTCAAATTTTTACTGTGATTCTCATTCGATTGTTGATTTCGATCGATGGTTTCCTCTTCGGTCGAAACAAAAACTTCTTCAATGTGTGGAGATTGCATGATTGTCACTGTGGCTGTTGTTGTTGTTGTTGTTGTTGGACTTGTCGTTGTTGTTGTCGTTCGAGTGGTCGTTGTTTTGGGTGTTTCCGGTGGTGTTAAGCAGATGCTTGCTTGTTGTGGATATTTCTTGAAATATAATTCAGCGACCGATGCACAATCATTCACGGCATATCGTAACATGTCCCGGCGTTCCTGTTTCTCATGTTGCTCGTCATATCGGCCCTTGCTGAATCGTCTCGTTTGCCATGTCTTCAACTCGAGATCTAAGCCACAATTCCATTCGTTCCTCGTGTACGATTTGTCCAAGAACTTGCCAAACTGCTCCGCCACCACTGCCTGTAAACCTAAAGGAAGATTCAATTTTTCTTTCTCTCGAAAGTCACCGAAGTCGTCGTCGAAGTTCCATTCCTCATCATCCATCTTGATGATGAGTTCATCACCGGGTGTATCGATTTCCATCGACCCCTCCCCGGTTCTCTCACGTCTTTCCCCCTCGGGATGCGTATCGTAAATCTGATTCGGATTGCTGATGTAAAATTGCAGATCACATTCACGAATGGCTCCCAAGTGGATAAGATTCAGATGCTGGAAGGTGTCGAATTCCTGGCGAATCGGTCCCCACGTGATGATTTCGTTGCCGTTGTTGAAGATTGTGTCGCATAACTCTTCAATTTTCTTGTATAAGATCGAGTGCTTCTCCGGAAGATAACACGTTTCGATCAATACAACGGTCGAGTAGGTTGCCGAGTGCAGCATCTGAATCTGAACCAGTGCTCCATTGGCTCGTTGCTCCCCCTTCCGCAGGGTCTTGTCCTGAGATTCCGTGTCCACTACGTATCTCTTCGTTCCCCTCGCCGCCTTGATCAGACAGTCGAGCGTTTCGGTTGTTGATTGCCGATGAACGTGTAAGACCTTGAGATTTGCCGATGGTTGAAACGCGGGGTAGAGTCGACGGAGTTCTTCATTCCGTTCAACTCGCCGTTGATTCCGCAACCAGCTGGACTTCTTCCCCTTCCCTCCGACGAACGACGACTTCGATGGCTTGCTAGATGACGGTGTTGTGTACGTGTACATCCTGTGATGTGGAATATATATCTATATATATGTGTATATCGATGTAGGTATAGGTATAGGCTGTTGTTTTCTTGGACTAGAGGAAAGCGTGCGTTGACGAAATGTCTCGCCCCTCGATCGTCACTTCGTCCAGTCTGGCCAGTGCAGGAGATGTGATTCGATCGTCGTTTTCTGATTGGAGAATGCGTTCTTGTTCGTTCCTCGTTCTAATCTACGCGATGGAACATGATCAAATAATGGCTTGATGAATAGAATTCGATAGCTAGAATGAGTATTCGAACCCGACAATTCTTCCGCGGTAAAGATCTGTCGAATCAACTTCACCCCGCTCTATCATTCTCCTACTCAGTTCCCCATCGTTCCTCCAGTTTTCCTTCTAGCCGTTCCACATCTTTCCCTTACGGGATGTGTTTATGTTAATTTCCATCGTTCCACAAGGGGAACGATGACATCCATCGTAACTTGTTTTGTTAACGTCTCTTTCTTAACATGTTGGACGATGAATGTTTTAATCCCTTGCTGCTTGATAATTCTGAATGGCCCCTCGTATCTCTCGTCGAATTTATTTCGTATGTTCCTCGTTTTAACCAGCACTAAATCATTGAGTTTCAGTTTTAATTCTTGCCGATTCAGATCGTATCGGGTCTTGTACTGCTGTTGGCAAAGCTGGATTTTCTTCCGTGCTTCTTCCGCCAATTTCGCAAGATAATTCCGGAGTTTCCTTCCATGTTCTGGATCTTGCGTCAGAGAGACGAGTGCTTGTTGTTGATCGAATGGGAGAACCGCCTGCCGACCGTGCATCATTTCAAATGGTGTTTGTTTTGTTGTTGCTTGAATCGACGTGTTGTAATTGAACGTAACGAATTGAAGGACCTCATCCCAATCTGTCCGTCGTTCGTTGCACAGAGCCGCTATTTTCCCGTCCATTGTTGCATTGAACCTTTCGATTTGTCCATTTGTTTGTGGGTGGTATGCTGTTGTGTATAAATGAGTCGTTCCAATGCGTTGAAATAAATTGTTCATGAGTTGGGCGGTGAAGTGTGTTCCATTGTCTGTCAATATGCATGTTGGTGTTCCATACTTCAAGATTACTTCGTTGGTGAGAAAGTTTGCTGCTGTTGTTGCTGTACAGTCTCGAACAGCTTTTGTAATCATGAATTTCGATAAGACATCCGTGATTGATATGATGTATCTGTTTCCACGTTGTGAGGTTGGACTGATCGGACCATGGAAATCCATGCTGAGCAGTTTCCATATTCCTTCCGGAGGTGGTATTGGTCTCAATTTCCCTGGTGGCTTCGCTCGACGGTAATTATTTTGAGCACATGGTAGACATGAGCTCACATAATTCCGAATATCTGCTATCATCGTTGGCCAATAATACCGTTCCTGAATTTTCCTTGTTGTTTTGTCACGACCAAAATGAGCTCCATTACCCGGTGTGTCGTGATACATTTTCAAGATGTTTGCTCTCAATTGTCCTGCTGGAACATATGGGACCGATTTCAATGGTGGTTGCTGTTTCCGGAATAGTATTCCGTCTTTGATTTCGTATCTTTCCTCCTGTTTGATGTTCTCCTTCACCGTTCGGACCGTTTGATCATCTTCTTGGAGTTTCTTCAAATCATCCATATCGAACAACACACCATCGGACTTCTCCTCGCCGCTCGGTTGTGCTGTTGGACTCGGATTATTCACTCCTTTCCCCTGAGGGATGAGTTCGTTCTTTTGCTGTTGAACTTTCGCCTGCGCTCGTGTAACTGCTGCTGTAACTGGATGCGATGTTGTTTTCCTTGTTGATATTTCCGGCGCAAGGTCTGTTTGTGTTGCTTTCGATTCGTACTGAATTTTCTCGTCCAGATCCTCTTCCGCTGCATCCACTGGTGACCTCGATAGATAATCCGCCATGTTGTTCTTCTTTCCTTGAATGTGTTTCATCTTAAACCGATATTCTGCTAATCTCAGTCGCCAACGCTCGCACTTCTTGTTCACTTGTTCTTTGTTGGTGAAGCTGAGCAAGGGTTCATGATCGGTCTCGATTGTGAATTCTTGCCCGCGAAGATATTTATCCCATTTTTCGATGGCTTGTATGATTGCGTAGCATTCTTGTTCGATTGTTGGCCATTTTGTTTGTGTCTTCGTCAGCTTCTTCGACATGTATGCCAGTGGTCGATCACCGTTCTGTGTGACTTGCAGCAGCACTGCTCCGATTCCTTCTGTGGATGCATCTGTTTGCAGTTTGAATGGCAAGGAATCGTCCGGCAAATCCAGGATCCGATCTGTTGTTAATATTCTCTTGAGCTCGTGGAATGTAATTCGTGCTTCTTCCGATAATTTGAATCTCGATCTGTTGTTGTTCAGTTGCTGTTGCAGTGCTGTTGGTGAGTAGCTGTGGAGTGGTGCGGCTATTGTCGAGAATCTTGGGATAAACTTGCGATAATATTCAGCTGCTTTGACGAATCGAAATGCTTCTTCTGCTGTCGTTGGTTCCCGTGTTTCTGCCAATCCTCGGATGTTTTCCGGATCGGGTCTGATGGTACCTTGCTTCACCACATGGCCTAGAAATAATATTTCCTCTTTGGCCACTTCGCACTTGTCCATGTTCAGTTTGAAGTTGGCATCCTGTAATAACGAGCAGACTTCCTCAATGTGCTGGAGGTGTTCGGAGAAATTTTTGGAGTAGATAATGATGTCGTCGATGTATGCCAACATGTGCTTCCATCGATTGGGTCCTAATATTTGATTCACGATGCGCTGGAAGGTTGGTGGTCCGTTGGTGAGGCCTTGTGGTAATACTGTGAATTGGTAGTGTCCGTTGCGTGTTGAGAATGCTGTTTTCGGTCGATCAGCTTCGTCCAGGGGAACTTGGAAATATCCTGATTTGAAATCGAACTTCGTGAAGTGGGTTGCTTGTGCTAGTTGATCATAAATGTCGTCGATGCGTGGCAACGGGAATGCATCTTTGGTGGTTATCTGATTTAATCGCCGATAATCGACACAAAACCTCGTTGTTCCATCTTTCTTCTTTACCAGCACCACTGGAGATGACCATGGCGAAGTTGAATGTTCGATTATTCCCTTGTCCAATAGTTTCTGCGTTTCCATATTCAGGATTTCTTGATCCTTGTTTGACTTTCGATATGGTGGTGTGTGGATTGGACGATGTGTACCCGTGTCGATTGCATTTTCTAGCGTTATTTCAATTTTCGACGGTTTGCTCGTGTCGAACAGTTTGCCATATTTCCACAGGATGTTCGTAATTTGTTCCCGTTGTTTCTCGTCGTCGATATGTTCGGTCAATTTTCTGATTTGACTTCGAATATGATCCGGATAGCATTGATTTCTCAGATGTTTGAACAGGTCGTTCCGCGTGCTGAACTGCTGTCGACATTCGCGGCATTGGTGATGTTGTTCCCTCGCCGTCGTCTGTTCGTGCCCAATTGTTTCTTCAGTGTTGCGGTCCGATACTCCTTTCCACTGAGGGATGAGTGTTGCACACGCCTTTCCCATCGGGATGCGTCCTATTGAATGCTGTTGTGTGATGATGAGACTAACCGAAGTCAATATTGGTGTGATTGTGCCCATGTTCGTTCCTTCTGATAACGTTTGCGGTCGATCTGTTGCGTTGATTACATTGATTCTGATTCGTTCGTTTTGGATGTTTGTCAATGTACTCGCGATGAATAGGGCCTTCTGCTTCAGTTTCAGGTTCGGTTCGAATAAGACATTGTTCATATTTCCACGTGCAATTTCCACTTCGATCGTTCGTTCTGAAAAAGGTGGAAAGGTTATGTAATTGATCAACGTTACCGGATAGTTCAGTGTTGGTGGTTCAATGAATGGAGCTGATACTTCCTCGTGTTGGTGTTTGATCATAATGCGTTTCTCCGGTGTCAGGATGTACACTCTGTTCGGTTGGATCCAGTCATTGCCGAGGATGAGATTGGTAACGAGGTCGTTTGCCACGTCTGCGAGGATGTATGTTTTGATTCCGCTGATGTTGATTTCCAATGTTGTTTCTCCAATGACGTTGATACTCGAGCAGCTGGCCGATATATGATTTGTTGTCTTTGGAATGAATTTTGTGTGGGGCATTTTATCGAGTAGTTGTTTGTGTATTATTGTGATGGACGATCCGGTGTCGATGAGTGCTGCTTGTGGAGTGTTGTTGCATAGGACTTTGACGAATATTGGACTAAATATAACTTCGTTCGATGACTTAGTTGCTCCACAGGGATCGTCGCCATCACCCGACCCCTTTACTCGAAAAAATGATTTTGTGGACAATCTCGAATCCGATGGTTTGGTTGTCCACATTTAAAACAGCCGCTTTCCTTCCGGTAAAAGCATTGTCTTGCGACATGGTTTCCTCGGTTGCATATGAGACACAGTTTTGCTGATGGACCCGTTTGATTGTGTTGACGTTGAAGTTGACTATTGATTGATTGAGTTTGTCGACGGTGTTGTTCCTGTTGGTGTTGTGGTTTGACTGGTTGTGTGTTGATTGTTGCTATCGGTAATCTGGTTTGGAATGCGTCGTGTGTCGTTTCTTCCAGCCGTTGTTGTACACGTTTCTGGATGTATTCTTCTTCCCGTGCCAATTCCAACCATCGCTCCGGGCTATGGATTTCTTTTTCCTTCCGGATCAAATGTTCCTTCAACGCGTTCTTCACTCCATTTTGTAATACCGTGATCAGCTGCCGTTCTGTGATGAACTGGCTTGCTTTGCGATGTTTTCGGATGACCATTTCGTAAAAGGAGATGATGGATTGATGTTCTTCCTGGTGGAGTTGGAAAAACTCTTTCATCAATTGGCTGTCCAGTATATGTTCTCGAAATCGTTCTTGCAGCGCTTGTTCAGTTTGTTTCCAGGTGGTGAATGTGTGTAGATGCTGCTGATACCATCGTAATGCTGGTCCGGTCAGTTTGCCCATGGTTTCCAGAATTTTTGTTTCATCGTTCAGTTTCATCAGCTGGAACAAGTTCGTCAAGTCGAACAACCATTCATCGATGTCGAGTTCATTCTCTTCACCAGAAAATTCTGGAATTTTCTTCATGGCTTCTTTTTGGCTCGAGTGCAGTTGTCGACTTTCCATCGAGGTCTTTTCGATCCAGGGTGGAGTGATCGAGGGTGCATCTGTTGGATAACCTTTGATTGTAATCGTTGCCGGCTGACTATTATCCGTTGTTTTAGTCGTCGGCAGGTTTGTCAAGGACTTTTCCTTCGAGGCATCGGCCATTGTTGACTCCTTCCGTCCGTCCTGCTCCCCTAACTCCGTCTCGGTTGCTGGTGAATTCGGCGCTGACATGACTCGTTTTCCGGTTTTCTCACGTTGCTTTCTAGAAGGATATGTAATGATTTCGTGTGAAAGAAGGATATCACCCCGTTGTCGTGCGGTTCGCCGAGTCGTAGGTTTTCCTGCGTTTGTGGACTGATCCGTGTTTGACAATGATTGTGAGTTTGGTTAAGTGCTTTTGAATAGCCCCTGTGTCGTACACTTCGTGCTATGGAGGTCTCTCTTTTCCTGATGGATGAGAATTAATTCTACTTTCCGTTACGGATGAGTGGATAATGATTCGGTTCGATTCTTCTTCGTTGGTAATTTTGGAAGAAGACCGGTCACGGCACCAATGTTAGCTCTAGTGGAGCTGACGATGTTTATTCGAAAAGAAAAGAGAAACAAATCACACAGAAAATGTAAATACATGCACACATATAGGTATCGAACAACAAGAGAGAGAGAGAGAGAAAAACAACAACAAGTGAAAGAAAAGAAAAGAAAAGATCTATACTAGTTACTTACTCCCTCTAACAGCTATAATTTTTTACTAAGGTAGTAAGAACATCTAATTGTTTCACACCTGAGATAGGTATACTTAGGTCAACACATCCACATGATTTCCATTGAAATCCCCGGGACACACCTGGGTATGTTCCCTTGTAAGACCTTTTACCAAAAACTACTCTTCGCCAGACCTTCATTCTAGGCAAGTTTCAGCTCAAGAATGGAATTTTCAGTTTTTTCCATGCTCTCGCAGGTGAGTGCGACAATAGATGTGGGAAGTATATCAAGAATCACTATCTACCGATAAACGAACTGAGACTACGAGATATTGAACCGATCTTTAGAAGTCTCTAAGACTACTGTGATTAACGAAGAAGTCATTTGAAAACAGTTCTTAATCTTTAAAAATCCCTAACTTTCAGCATAGTGAATGATAGCTGTTTTACATACTAAGACTTACTATCATAGAAATAGAGATCGTACATTTCTCAATTAGCATAAATATCACTGTTTTAGCTGGAACTGTCAGGTCAAGCATATCTATATGAAACCTGTTTACTGTGAAAGTATCAGCGAAATCGGAGAAAGCGATTGAGAAGGCTGTTGCTTATGTCGGTTGTGGCTTACGTGCGATACCTCATACATGTGCATAAACACGTAGATCAACGCATCCAACACGGACTTTAAGCGATGTGACAGTCTGTTGCTCTCGTCTCTTCTCAGAAAGTGGTAAAAGATGCGAGAGACAATTACTTACATGATCAGAAGAACTCCAGAGTTGTTGGAATACGCAAATCTTCATGAACTGTTGACAGCATGTTGATCATGCTTGGCAACCAGAGACTGATATTTGACGATCTTTCGATGAGACGGGAGGTTGATAAGGATCTATCTGGGAAGGCCAGTTTAGTTGAGGTCGATTTAGACAAGAAAAATCTGTCATCACCTTCTAATCACAGATCGAAACAGATCAGACTAGTCGTCATTGCAGTAGTCAATTGACCCTTACCACTGCATCTTGTTGAATGTGCCCCGGCTCCCCAGAGTATTTTTTCCTGGACCTTTTGGCGTCAAAAGATGTAGAATCTTGAGGACTATTAGTGATAAAAAATTCAGCTTGGTAACCCTAAGCAAAGATTACTTTCGATCCAAAATACGTAAAAAAAGCAGCTGTTTTTTCTCCATTTAGCCTACCGAAATTCCAGTGTTTTGACCTTGAACCTTGTGTTTGCTCGTATGAAAGCGTATGAAAATGAACCGAAAGGATGTGCACGAGTGGTCTACATATTTATCTTTCAAAATGAGACCACTCCGGCATAAAACAGTAGGATTTTTGTGGAGATATCAGGAACTCTATGAGAAATCGCATTTTTTCAAGCTCGAAAGGGGGGGGGGGTATTTCAGTGTAATGACCGTTGTTCGCTAAAGCAGGACTCAAAAGCACTGATATTTTGGCCATGAGATACTGGCAATGGGAGCTTTCAAACCATGCAAAAAGAACCCGTTTCCGAAAAAAGTCGGGGGATAACTCTATTAGGTTTTGGGTGGTTTTACCGTGGACCCTCTCTTAATAAAGAGCAGAAATACTACTATACCAGATCAATATGTTGAACATAAAATTAAAACATTTCCGAAATAAATTACCGATTGATCCATCAGTTTCAACTAAAATGAAAGAAAAGTAAAATAAATTTTTAAAGAAGCCTACTTACAGATCAGACCGATACAAGAAGAAGCAAATGATTGAAATGAGTTTGAGTAACGACATCGAATGATTAACATAAGATGTATTGAGTAATCTGGATAAAATGAATCAGAAGTCATGGATATAGATGTAGAATGACGGATGAAAGAAGAATTGAGGATGATGATATTTTTCAACTAAAGCACGTCCTACCAATATCGTAATGTAAGAAGAAGTGGTCCTCGTTCTTATGACTAACTCAACTGATCACAACTGATCTCAACATCGGTGATCATATGGAAGGGGGATCTAGGAAGATGAATATTTTCAATACGAATAGTTTACAAAGATATCGATAACGAAATAAGAGGTGGACCTCGTTGTCATGACTAACTCAAATGATCATAGTCTATAGTGATATCGGTTGCAAAAGAAATGTAAACGTCGATATGCAGCGGTTGGATTGACTGAGCACGATCAATAACTAAGAATAGCCTTGATACGTGTATAGTCATAGTGACGTTGAGTGATGAAGTTTTCATTAATAACGTGGATCAATGAAATAAGTTTAACAAGTGCCTTATCAAAGTATAAGGGACTTTGTATAGTATTAAAAGGTTCTGTATTTCGCGTACTAAGCCTCTCACAGCCGCATAAGTGGAATAATAGTTCTGTTTAGATAATACGAAACCAGACTTCGCTTTTTCAAAGTATATAATGGTTTGACACATATAGTGCGGAACCTTTGCTAGTTTTGTATCTGATGAAACGGTTGTGAAATCTTTGTAGGAAATCACTGTTGACTTTATAATCTATGTTAAGGTTTCGTTCGAATTGTACGAAACCTATTTAGGTTTCGGATAACATTCAATAGTTTCGTATCGCGTGAAGTGGTTTGGTGTGCCTATTACGAAACCATTATCATTTTCCTACAATGTGAAAAGGTTTCGTACTTCGAGTATGGAACCATCGATAGTATCGTAAACCATAAAAAGGTTTTGTACATTGAATGCAAAACCATCATCTAATCTATGTGACACGCAAAGGCTCGGTAGCTTTATCACGAAACCACTGATAGTTTCGTAAACTGTTGAAAGGTTCTGTACGTTCAATACAAAACGATCACCAGTACTGTATAACATGAAAAGGTTCTGTAGCCTAAGTACGGAACCACCGAGAGCGTCGCACACCATCAAAAGGTTCTGGGCATTCAATACAAAACCACCACCAGTTCCGTAGAACGTGAAAAAGTTCGGTAGCCTTAATACGGATCCATCGATGGTTTCGTACACTATCGTCGGGTTTTGTACATGCGACACAAAACCACGAATAGTTTCGTATGATGTAAAATGGTTCTGCACATCTGACACAAAACCATTGGTCCTTCTTTACACCATGAAAAGGTTCCGTGCATAAAGTACGGAACCACCCGGACGCAACGAAACTATTTGTGGTTCCGACACTTCATACGAAACCTCGATACAGTCTGCGAAACTTTTGATAGTTTTGTAGTTGTGACACAGAACCATGAAAGCTCTGTACATTCAGTACGAAATCATCACTAGTTTCGTATAATATAAAAGGGTTCGGTACATCTCATACGAAACCGGTGGTCCTTTCTTGTAGCATGAAAAGGTTCTGTACATAAAATGCAGAACCATTTGAGCATTGACGAAACTATAGACAGTTCCGTTCATTCTGCACGAAACCTCAAAATGGTCTCGGAAACTTTCGATAGTTTTGTAGTTATGATACAAAACCATAAAGGTTCAGAAGACGACATACGAAGCTTCGTGAAGGTTCCGTAGAAGGTGATCAGAACCTTGTAAATATTTCTGAACCTAAAAAGGTTCTGCAGGCAAATTACAGAACGATTTTTTCACTCCGAAACTTAAAATGGCTTCGAAAAACGGTACGAAACCTTAAAAGTTCGGTAGAGTAACTACTTTTTTTACAGTGTAGGTATAGTTGATATATTCATGGTTGTTCTTCGTCATCTATGTAAGATCGACCTTCTTGTCTTGGAGAGAAAAAGAAGAAATCAAAGTTACGGCGATGATGAGGATAGGATCGGAATATCATTGGTCGAGGTTTTCAAACTCTTTTGAAAACAAAAAAAGGAAACCGAAAACAAACGAAAAAAAGAGAAGAAGACTGACTAGGAGAGAGAAGCGGTCTTCTCACTGAAGAGAAAAACACGCAATGAATGAACGAGTGAGTAACGAACGTGTGATCACCGAAAAAAGCAGAGGGAGAAAAGGTTCAAATATACTTCAAGAAAAACGAAAACAACCCAGTTAAAAAGACAGCGAAAAAGAAACGTAAAAATATATTAACAATATATATAGCACCATCTATTGGTATGGATAATGAAGGATACAATTTTCGAGTAATTGCATGACAGATGAGTGTTATATTGTTACACTTGCCTTTTTAATTCAATCCAACCTCAACCCATTTTTGTATAAATCTTGCTTGATCCTTAGTTGATAGGGCTCTATTCGCGTTCGATAGAGAATAACCTAAGTTCATGAAATATTGTGCACAATCATTTGTCCGTCTCATGAAGAAAAAAATTACTGTCAAAATGTGAGCAAAAAAATAGTTTGATTTTGGCTACATACCTGAGTTTCTTAAACCGATCAAATTCATGGAAACAAATTTCAACACATTACTCTCTATAAACATTTGTATCGGGCGTTCCACGATCGCTTGATTAATTTACTGCTAACAAATCGCAAACATTATTATCAATAACAACTTAAAAATGAATATACAATGTGGTTAAGAATTCTATTGGCATTGAAATAAACTTTCAAAGAACAATCGAAATATACATATGTATATATATTCCCAATTCAAAATCGTTTGAAAAAAACAGAATAAGATATTAAGGGTACCCCCCCCCTCTTTTTTGGTGTGTTTCAGATCTCGAAAACGGCAAGCCCGATTCACTTGAAATTTTTACCACAGATAGAGCATCGAAAATGATGAGACCCATGTCCGAGGAAAAATTTTTCCTAAACCCTCTTCATGGTTTCCTAGCTCAAAAACCTGTTTTTTGGACGTTCTCATTGTGACAAGGTCAACTACCCTTTAATTTTGTCCGATCGGGCTGAAAATTTTTTTGGGAGTACCTCTTGACTATCCCCAGAGGTAGTTTTAACCGTTTTCAAAAATCTCTCCTCGTTTTTTCTCAATGACAAAATTACTGATGGGTTTTCCAGAAATCCAGGTTTTTGACACGACAACACCCTATAAACCTAGAAGGAGAGGTCGAAAACGAAAACGGCCAAAACTACCTCTGGGGATAGTCAAGAGGTACTCCCAAAAAAATTTTCAGCCCGATCGGACAAAGTTAAAGGGTGGTTGACCTTGTCACAATGTATTTTTGCATCAAAAAACCCAGTTTTTAGAAAAACGCAAAATACTTTTCAACTATGTATTTTTCGAATTATTTATTTTAAAAGTTGGATTTTTGAACATACTTGGAGTAGTTTTCCATGGTGAATCGAATGATGATATCGAGAGACACATAGAATGTAGTAGAGCGCCATCTTTCGCTAATAGCTCCACTCATCCACTACGTGCTCATATGATCGATGCGTCATCCGATCGAGAGAAATATTTCATTTTTTTCATGTGAAGTAAAACGAAGAGATTTCATGCCAGCTAAGGCAACTCCAAAGGCATCGATAGAAAAAAGGAACGAAAAAGAGCCGCCGATGGATTTATTCAAACTACAGCAAGAAAGGTACGAAAGCGATGAAAAAAGTCGATGAAGTTTTCTACTCGGCTATTCCAGCTCCGTATTTGTGTGGATCGCGTTGCGTGAGTTCAGCATCACTGCGAAGTCGTTCAAATCGGTTCCGTCGACGTTGTTCGAGACGACGAACAGGATCGAAAGATTTATCTTCTCTGACGCGATCACGATCGATTTTTTTTCAGCATGCTCGTCATTGCAGCGTTGAGTGTGATGCCGAACGTTTTGTAGATAGGAATCAAACCAATAAAACCTTCGTTGTAGACGATCACAGCTAGATTGGTAGCATTAACGATTCTCTTCCTGATGTGATATTTCTTCTTGCTGCACATCGACCATATAATTCGATGAAAGCTTTCATTAGCATTGGTAGTTCCTCCTCGAAGCACTTGACGAAGAGAATCTTCACGACAGAGTTCATCATAGGCGGGCTTGATTGCAGCGCACACGGCAGGAGGCAGTGAATGACGCTCGTGCTTGTAATCGGCATCGAGATATACTGGGCAGTGACTTGGATTGCAGAAATCATGCATAGGATTTTCGTCACTACTCGCCACGTGATACCACGCAGCCCATGCTGCTTGCGTCATCTTTTCGAGATCGTGGTTGTTCTCGCGAATCGCTTTTCCAAAATAGATTTGCAGTCGGTAAATTTTAGAGTCATCTAAGAGAAAATCGAGATTCGGTTCATTTTGTTACAAGTCTCCAGACAGAGATCGGTACCTAATCTTCCCTTACCACCAATGGTTTTCTTGTCAGACAGCGGGGTTCTCCCATACTTCTTCTTGATTGTTGATAAGCGTGTTTTCATTCTTTTCGAGAAATGATTGATACACTGTTTTCTTTCGATAGATAAATCACCGTAAGGTTTCGACCGCGAAATACTGACATCGTTTTTGGTGTCACCATCAGCGACATAAGCCGTGTATCGTAGATTATGCTTTGCAATCGATCGACCAAACATGGTCACCATCTAAATAATTCAAAAGTTTTCAGAAAAAAACACGCAGAATTACTTGCCGATGCACCTTCCATTCCGCCACTGCTTCCTTCGTAGTTCGCTTCACATCCGCTATGGAAATGATCTTCAAGTAGTTTAGAATACATTTCACCATCAGTGTTTTTGACACCCAGTAGACCAGCACATTCAGAGCAGTGACGACTGAGAACTTCGTAATCAAGTACTTTTGGAGGGTCCGATGCACTAACAATAGTGCCAACACCGTGTAAAGACGAAAATCCTTGAGTCAGCCAGGTTCCGTCTATAGAAACCGTAATATCATCTCCTTGAAAGTGTGCTCTTGCTTCATCGGCAGCGACCGCTGTGCTCTTCTCGGCTTGATTCCGGATGGATGCGAATAATAGTTTTTCATATCGTTGGTATGATTCGATTTGAACAGGAGGTAAAATTCCCATCGCACCAAAGAATTTTTCCAGCCCTCTTCGTTGCACACCGATGAGAGATCCTGCAAGAATGCTTGACATATTCAAGTCAGTCATTTGCGATTTCGATGAGGGTAATATTCGATTGCCAGTTACAAAGCGGATGATATTTCCACACGAACATATGAACGAAATGTAGTAGGAAAGCCCTAAACGTTTTGTGACCTTGAAATTGTAGCTTTCATGATCTTCACATTTTGGACAGCTCATAGAATTCACGAGAGATAGAATGCTCCGAATGCTCACGATGAGATTGACGTCGGAGTAATCGTCTGGTTCGACTGGTGTTTCTTCATCGGTACTAGAAGATTCTTCATCATCTTCACTTGATGATTCGAATAGGTGTCGTTGATAAGAAGAGAAAAGTTTTTTCTTTGTGGTCGAAGAATTCGATGCTGGTGGTGGAATCGAACGCGATGGTGTAACTGGAACAGGGACACTATCCGCTACATCCGCCTTTTGTTGTTCATACAGTGCTTGTATCTTTGCTTTGTTCTTGCGATTACGATGAGTTGAACTAAGGACATTCTTTCAGTTACAGAAAACCAAACGATGAACTCCGTCAACGACAGCTCGATCAAATATTGATTGCACTCAGACAAGCTTATAACCACTATTCTCAGCAAGATATCCCAGAAAATGTCTTTGAGATCTTATTCAATCATACACCGACTGTGGTACAAAGCATGCCGTGGAATGATGATCATACGAAAGAAGCGAAAAATGAAATTCATAGACTTTTATGGGAGATTATTGGAGCTAAAAGTGCAAAGGCAATGCCAACGAGACGATGGATTCTAGGCTCAATACAATATCCTGCTCTGATCATTCAGCTACTCCGTGTTCGTTTTCCCAGCTCTGAACCAGATGTGTGTTTACCCAATTGTATCGAATGTGATATGAAAGATTTCATCAAATACACGTCATCATCAACTTACGTCATTTCTTCGAATCACACAAAATCAATTCCTTCGATAAACGTGAAAATGAAAGGTCGTACTGAAAGAGGATGAGATGATTTCCTTCGTAAACAAAGAGAAACATGTGAAGATATCTGGCCATGCCTGTATACGTACTTTCTCATAGAAAAAAAACATTGTTTTTTCTTCCTGTCCTCTAACGTGATTTTCATACCAGGTACTTCTATACATGGACAGAGAGACATTATACATTTTCAATCATCTCCAGTCTACTTAGAGACGAAAAATATAGACAGAATACGTATTTTTGATAGTTTCGTAAAAAACAAAATTTTTGATTTTTTCGATAAAACTGCCTCTTCGTAAAAATGGAAAATCAAGAGAACGGCAAGTCCGATTGGGCTCGTTCAAACGGGGATCGATAGGCCATCTTCTAGGCTATCTATTACAGAAATAAAAAAAATTAAAAAAAAAATTTTTTTCACAAAAAAGAGGGGGGGGGTACCCTTAATTTTGATTCAAGATTTTTCTCGCCCTTAGTGTCGAATGAACCACCTTGAAAGTAGTACCATTCGATGCAGAATTTAATTGTACACATTACACAATCATATTCAGGAGTTACGCAAGTAATAGAGTGAATCGGGACCAGAAAAGTTCGAATCCGAGGCTAACTTTACCTACGTCCAGTAGTTTTGTATGGATCACGCGGAACCACCTTATGAACTACGAAACTATCTGGAGTTCCGTATAAAATGTACGAAACTATTTATTAGTACATGAAATCTTCGGTGAGTTTCGTGTCGAATACACGAAGCCATTTCTTGATCTACAAAACTATCTGAAGTTCCTTAGTAAATATACAGAACCGTTTTGGTAGCCTACGAAACCATCGGAAGTTCTGTGTAAAAAATGCAAAACCATCTATCATTTGATGAAGCTATTTAAGGTCTTTGACAAAAACCACGAAACTTTCATGAAGTTCGGTTTCAAGAGGACGAAACCTTCTTCAACCTACTGAACTTAAAAAAGCTCTGTGAGAAAACTACGGAACGATTTTTATTCTACCGAACCTAAAATGATTCGCTGGAAAAATACGGAACTTTAGAAGTTCGGTAATGTATCTTTTTTTAGAGTGTATACATACCTTATTTGATGTAGTCGAGTTTCTTCGTTTGAGATTTTTTCGAAAAGATTCTTCTGACATTTATCTGGTACGTAAATCAATTATTGATATAATTCAATTCGTATTTAGTTAAAGACAAGTAACGCTCGTCGACAAGACTCGCTTAGCCTTCGACTGAATGTTGGTTAGATAGTGTCTGACAGCAAGTGCATTGCCACGAAATCTGCTGAAATAAGTTATTAAATTAATAACTTCGTTACAATTTCGATATCACAATATGAACAAGGAATGGTTATTTGATCAATTATCTCATTCTTTCCGCAGACACACTTTTTCCTATCTCTACCAAGCAGATAGTATACACCAAAAAAATGAGTGTAGAATAATAAATCCCCAGCAGTCCCCCCTCTTTCATGTATCCGATTACTACTGGAAATTAAATAATTGTATTTTTGTGAAATTGGAGTACACTTAAGCCTAGCTAAATCTATCATTAAAATCAAGGTTATTTCTAAAGCCCATACGCGTCACAAACACTATATATTGATTTCAAAAAACCTCATAACTTATTCTTTCATTTTATCTATCATAAGATTGACGATGAGACAATTATTTGCACCGCTTGTTTTCGTGTTTATTGTTGGATTTGCATCGACCGCTGCCTATCAACGAGTTCCAAACGAGAAGACAGGTTCGTAGAAGCTATCTTTTTCTGTGTCATATCTATTGAACAATATCATATTTGTAGGATCGATCAATATTTTGTTACGAAGCAAAAGATCCTCTTCTTTTGATGAGCTGACAAATGGTCTCGAAAAAATGGAAGAAAAAGGTGGCCTTCAACAGTGGAAAAAAGCAGGTGGAGAAAACCAGGCATTTGATGACTTCATGTCAATAGATGGGAAAGTTGAACCTGAAGAAGACAAATCAGCGAATGGTAAGATAACATTCGTAAAACGGTTGAAGGACGGCAGCAAAGTGATAATGCGTGACCATAGCTCACAAGGCTATCCAACACTTGAACTACAACACGGCGATGGTAATTCCAAATCAAAGGCTATTCGCTATCACGATTGATTGACTAAAACTGATCCAGTTAAAATAAATACACATTAAAATCAATAAAAACCCTTTTTTGTCACAAAAAATCATCCTATTTGCTTGACAATTTGTTACTTCTAGATATGTTTCGATTTTTGCTCTTTATAGTGGTATCAGTGATTGTTTTTGTTGAAAAAAGTGAGTTTGTTGATTTATTTCTATGTCCATCCATAATGACCAATATCTTTAGTTAAAACATCTCCCGCCGGTTGGTGCTACGAATGTAATTCAAATAATCCACTCTGTGGCAATAAAGTTGATCCATCGTTGAAGAGCCAGATGATACCGTGCAACGGACAATGTTACACATATTCTCAGAAGAATGGTGAGTATATAAATGACTCTATTATTATCTGCGTGACAAAGCTTAACTATTAGTTCTCTATCGGGGCTGTTCCTGGCAACATGGATTTATGGCACGCCAATCCAGTAGTGAACCTGTTTACGACAAAAAAAATGTTTGGCTCTTTTGTGACACACCGCTGTAAATTTCTTTCGAACTTCGTTCGATACATTATAAATTATATTGTATATTTTAGTTGCAATAACGATGCAGACATGTTGAGAGAAGGTAGATTATTGTCAATAATAATACAGTATTTATTTATACATATGAGCATGATCAGTTCGCATGATACCACAAAGGAAGTTATGATATTTCAAGAATAGATATACGATGATTTTCTACTAAATCAAAGCTTATCAAAATTGGAATTTACCGGTATAAATCGTAAGAGTCTTGGAAACTTTGCAATGTCGAACTGAAGTAATTCCGAAAAATTTTATACAACCAACAACTCACATTTTCTACGGAATTAGCTTTTTTTATCGACTTAACTATTCCACATATCTCGAAATATGCTGAATAGATGCGGGGCGAAAAACCGAATCGAGTTAGTATATTTCGAGACATGTAAAAGCTAGTTTCATGAAAACTGTGAATTGTTTGTTGTATAAAATTTTTCGGAATTGCTTCAGTTCGACATTGCAAAGTTTCCAAGACTCGTACTATTTATACCAGTAAATTCCAATTTTGATAAGCTTTGATTTAGTATAAAATCATCGTACTTATATCTATTCTTGAAGTATCATAACTTCCTTTGTGGTATCATACGAGCTGGTCATGCCCATATATACTATAATGTATTTAGCAATATGTGACACTGTCATTTGTTCCCGTTTGACTTTTCCCGGTGCTTGTCAAATGAAACATATCGATACTCATTGTGGACGTGCATGTGGCAATCCGTTATGTTTTTAAGATAAACTAAATTTGCATGAAATCAGTTTTGTAAGAGTAAAAAAAATATAACATGCTTTTTAAACTGAAAACAAGAATAAATTGACATCGATGGCGACAGAGTCTATTCGAGAACTTTTATATCATTCAAAAGTAACTGCTGGCTCCCTGTAAAATACGCGAACATCTACGAACACCTCGAAATACGTGATAGCGGTGATCTTTCTATGCAGGTAGATAGTACTTGACGAGTTGTGTCCACCAACATCTACGAACACCTCCTTCGTACAGACTCTAAAGCCGATACAACCATTATAAGTCAAAATTTATCTACGAACACCTCCTATCTACCTACAAACACCTTATAAACATGTTCAAAAATCTACGAACACCAGACCAATGGCAAATAACATGCATTTTCATCAATGTAGGTCGAAAATTTAAATCATTTTGATGAAAAATTATCTATTAATGTCGATTGACATTTTCTCAAGCGTACTTTGGTACACATAATCATCTACGAACACCTCGAAAACACTTTTGAAAATCTACGAACACCAGTTATTTGAAAAGATCGCAGTTGAAAACATATTATTGAATCTTTTTATGTTGTTACAAACAAGTAAAACGTGTGGAAAAAATGATTAAAATCAAGTGAACCAGTTTTGTTTTATTCGTAATGATAATATGGATGGTTCATTTCTTTTTCCTAGTTTTTGTAGACGAAGTACGTTTCTTCCGTTGACTTGGTTTTCTTTCGGCCTGACGAGGAACATTAAACACAGTTGTAATAGGTTGTGACTGAGGTATGAACGAATAGTACTTGTCAATAACTACATTACGCTCTTGAACTGTTTTAACCGCCCATAGACGGGTATCATGTAAAAATCTACAAAAAAAACAATAAGCGCAACATAATACTAGTGATTGAGGTTTTTCACCTAGTGTAGGGAGGAACCAATTCCCACTCACCAGCGTCATATAAAGATCGAAGTAAATCACTCTTCTGCGTTATCATCACCCTGTCGATAATATCAATTATATCGGATATAGACTTGACTTCCCAATTCGCTGCAACTTTCAAGACATGGTTCATTGCCTCAGCATCGTTATTGTAGAAAAGCAGCGCATTTCCATCCCTGTCAACATGTTTGATTGGAGCACGTATTGACGCTAGCATGTGATACCGAAAAACATTTGATTGATATCGTTCGAACCAATCATAGAAATTGCGGGATGGATTTTCACTCGAACTATCTTCAGTTTCAATGCCATCGGATACTTCTCGTAGAACATCCATACGTTCTGCAAAATCTTCCTCAGTTTTCGATTGAACAAGAGATTCTGGTAAGTCGAAGATAAATTTCAGCAATGTACGACGCTGGTCTTGCGTCGCACGTGTTTTAATTAATTGACGCTCTATATTATTACGCACATGACGTGTGCAGAAAAGATGTACTGAATTCGGAAAAACAATAGACACAGCATTTAGTATAGCTTTGGCTCCGTCGCTACCCACAGCTACTGGTATGGATCCGTTCAATTCTCGGCGAATGAATTCCAGTAACTCCTGATACGATTGCGAATCTTCACGATAATGTATCATCGAAGGACCAAGTGTAATAACCGATTGTTTAGTTTTACGATTTTGAAGTGCTTGATTTCGAAATGTCGTGGTTGTAATAAAAAATTTGCCAAGATTGAAAGTTGTATCAATACCTAACAAAAACTGAATGTATTCTGTCCTATTTTTCAAGATTATACATACATAAGACAGAAGATGCAGTTTCAGACGATATGTTGATGCAGCAACATCGTTTCATCTCTTGAATAAGGTGACCTGGAGACAAAATAATAATTGGAGCTTCACTCCTACTCATCGAAAATCGGGCAACTATTGAATTCTGATTCTCTAAACGTTTCTTGACTACAATGTACTCTTCAGCAGTTGCATTGTGCGTGTTACGAGTATTATATATCTGGTTTTTGTTGCGAATTGTCAAAAGAATTGGATTGGGCGACTGTGTGATGTCGATCACACTGTTTGTATAAATTGTTGAAGGTTTTGCAGATTTTGGATACGACTAAATTGTGATATGAAATGTAGATAATGAAGATCCGTACTGCTCACAAGAAGAAACAAAGAGGAAGTTTTGAATAAAAACCTCGTTGTCAATTCTCTTTGCTGCTCTGCTTCTCTCGAGAAGATGAGTCGTTGCCGATGATCACTTAGTCACTAGTAGATCAGTCTATGTCTTTTACGATCGATAGATCAGTTCGTAGAAGACTCGACAATCTGATGCAATGTAGTTGTTTTTACTTTATCTAATTAAACTCTACGGATGAATCCTGAAAGAAAACTCGTAAAAATTATAACTTCATATTTCTCATAGGTGAAAATAAACAAATTAAGCGTTCGGTTACTGTTAACAAACATACTCTTATTGTTTCCAAGACAGAAGGCAATATTGATGTAAATGGAACATTAGATTTGGTGGAATTACCATGTGATCTTAGAGCGAGATATTTTTCTGAAGCTTGTACAGGTTTCACATATTGAAGAAATATAGGCAGTTTTTCATAACTTGAATCGGCAAGTGTTTGAGTTAAGTAACAAATCATTCGTCGAAATGAGGACTCCGCTTTGTTTGTAGCATATATTCTAGACACATTAATTTAGTTAAAGTATAGGACAAACGATGTACAAACCGCTTCAACGTTATTATTGAGTTCTCGTCGACTGAACATGGAACAATCGACCTTCAATGCGCGTGTTATAGAAGAACTGACCGTTTAAATCCCTGCGAACAATTTGATAATTATTGTTTTTTGCCAGCACAAAGTGAGTGTCACTGGAACTGTTTTGGATTCACACGCCATTACCATCTTTGCCAATAGACAACCGATTTTCTTCGCTAAATTTTACAAAAAAAATAGACGATCGGTTTACTAATTTAGGAGGTTCGGCAATAACTGATTTTTCGGTGACAGCATGCAACACTTGTTCAATAACCATAGGCGCAGCAAGAAATGTATGTCTTATTCCAGAAACAATGTGAGGAGGGCGATTTTCATCTTGTTCTTCGTCCATGATAATCTTCTCTTTCTCGATTGTTAGTTTCGATGAACATGATTTAGCAGGCACTTGCATTGGCGTAGAATATGCATTTTCGCATGTTGAACTGTCGTCTACTAAACTTTCACCAGTGCTAATTGTAATAGATGTAAGCTTCGTTCTGTTGGTCGCCATTACGGGTACAAAATGATTCGGACGCCAGTCATGATCCGAATCATTGTCTGGCCCTGTCCATAATATACGTATAGGAGTTTGTGAACCAGAATTTCCTTGTTTTGGAAAAAAAGTGGTATTCAAAACGTCACAACATTCATCGATATCATTCACCTTCGGATAGATCGATGTGACAGGACGATGAAGGACATTTGCTAGAGCTGCCAAGGTAAGAACGCCAGTATACTGATTATTATTTAAAACTCTTATCACATGATCTTGAACACACTCATCGTCTATTTTATCGAAGCCATTTGTCATTCGCATTGAATCATAATGCTGCTCATGTGTGCAAAGTTCGATCAAACAGCGACAACGAATTTCATCGATACTCATTGTTGGATAGAAAGCACAGATTGTGTGAAGCATACAATCACCATCGCCAAGAACTTCTACTGGAACTGCATCGTGGCTAACCGTATCTGTATATTCATCAATCAGCTTTTTTGCTTGTTCGTTTATTGTGTGTAGATTTTCGTTAAAGATCAACGTTGGCTCATTTGATATAGGATGTAAACTGGTTACATTTTGCAGATCCATACATTTCGTTTTTAGATTTTCATAATTTTCGCATTGATCTTTTATTCTTGTTAACAGGAAAAGGTAAAAATCTCCTCGACTTTCATTTTTGCATCCTTGACATAATATTGAATTTGAACGAATGTCGCAAATCGCGCACATCGATTCTTGTATTCTTTCAGTAACAGACAACATTATTCTTATACTTACTGTAATGATAGAGAAATAAGGAAAGAATCGAAGTGTATTAGTATGGTATTTTTTCTTATCACTCGAATATAATTGCGCGCTGTATACGTGACTATCAGGCTTGGGCATCCTAAAATATGCGCTTCATTCTTTTAAACGATCATATTCCACATGGTCACAATGATGAAACGAAGTGTACTAAACACACCATTGAATTACGAAAGATGTGATCCGAGAATAATTTTTATTAGTTCAGAAGATGATATTCTTTCAAAAACCAATCGAATGCAAATAGCTACAAAACGTGGACGTTTTGATTTCAGTATACAGGTCAAATGGTTTGTACCTTCTGGCGCTATCGCAGTCAACCATCAACTTCAAAAAATGTATGGCCTCAAACCTTATCATTCATATAAAGTGTATGTTTCGATTTCGATCGAACCATCAAAAGGATTTGCCGATATTATAAAAGCGAAATTTGAATTTCAAACGAAAGTTGGTGGCTTTGACCATATTTTTGAACGTATTTTTGGAGATGTGTTATTAATGCATATTTATCCCGAAAATTTTGTTGCAAAAACGTGCTTAATCAAACCTAAAGGCATTATTCTACATGGTCTTCCAGGTACCGGTAAAACTTTAATTGCTCGTACAGTATACGAGCTGCTAAATATTCAACCTATTGTTGTTAGTGGCCCAGAAATATTTAATCATATGCTCGGTGAGTCTGAACGCAAAATATGTGATTTGTTCCAAACTGCTCGTCGAGATCAAGAATTGTACGGACCAAACGACAGTCTTCATATAATTGTGTTTGATGAGATCGATGCAATTTGTAAACGACGTTCAGGTCGTACTGATGGAATACGTAGTAATGTCGAAGATAATGTTACTACGCAACTACTCACGGAGATAGATGGGATGTATCGTCTGGACAACATATTTCTGATTGGTACCACAAACAATATTGATTCTGTGGATCCTGCTCTTCTTCGGTCAGGTCGAATAGATACTACCATCGAGGTAGGACTACCCGACGATAAAGGACGTCTGCAAATATTTGATATATATGTCGCAGGACAAACTAAAATTTAGGAAAATTTAAAACTGTCCTAGACTTGTCTAGGAAAACTTAAAATGCCTGTGTAAAAATTTTAATTATTCCTAGGAAAATTTTAAATATTCCTAGAATTTTAGGACAATTTAAAATATTCCTGAATTTCAAGTTTTCCTGCGACATATACACAAAACCGTTACTTCGTAATGGAATATTACAAGCTGATATCAATATTAATTACATTATTCAGAATACCGAAGGTTTTACCGGTGCTCAAATAGAACATATCGTACGTCTGGCTGCTCATAACGCAATGCAACGTGATATTTTGAATAAAGGACGTATGGAAATTACCTATGATGAAGCTGAGCAGTTGCAGGTTTCCAACGAAGACTTTATGTCTGCACTCTCTAAAGTTCGTGAACAACACTGTTCTATCCAAAACTCAAAGAACGATCCATGAATCGAAAAATAAACTCTTTTATTAATAATATTTCTAACAAGAAAATCTAGTTCACTTGATTTTAATCATTTTTTCCACACGTTTTACTTGTTTGTAACAACATAAAAAGATTCAATAATATGTTTTCAACTGCGATCTTTTCAAATAACTGGTGTTCGTAGATTTTCAAAAGTGTTTTCGAGGTGTTCGTAGATGATTATGTGTACCAAAGTACGCTTGAGAAAATGTCAATCGACATTAATAGATAATTTTTCATCAAAATGATTTAAATTTTCGACCTACATTGATGAAAATGCATGTTATTTGCCATTGGTCTGGTGTTCGTAGATTTTTGAACATGTTTATAAGGTGTTTGTAGGTAGATAGGAGGTGTTCGTAGATAAATTTTGACTTATAATGGTTGTATCGGCTTTAGAGTCTGTACGAAGGAGGTGTTCGTAGATGTTGGTGGACACAACTCGTCAAGTACTATCTACCTGCATAGAAAGATCACCGCTATCACGTATTTCGAGGTGTTCGTAGATGTTCGCGTATTTTACAGGGAGCCGTTCTTAGAGCGTTCAGATTCTTGCTCATCCTTTAGTTAAACGTTCTAGTAAGTCTGAAAAAAATTATCAAGCTTGAAACTATTTATGTCAGAGAGTTGGAAGAAATCGATATCATCGTCTACCCACGAGAAAGTGCGAACAATTTTCAAAAATCCAAAACAATCCAAAAGAATCTAAAAAGTTTCAAAAAATCCAAGAGAATATAACAAATCCACAAATTCCAAAAAAATCCAAAAAATTCTGCTCTGGATTTGAAATCCCAAAAATCCCAAACCCGTGGTTTCCCCCTTGGGTGACCTCCTTTTCTTCCGATTGATTGATTGATTGATTATTGGGTTTCATTGTCAATCGAGAGCGTAATTTTTCCACAAAAAAGATAGAAAAGTTGAAATCATCGTAAAATGCAAAAAGAGTTTGTTCGTTTATTGAAAACCTCTTTGAAATAGGATAATAAGAGAAGTTGCTTGGAAGCTCTATGTCCCTGGGATTCATTGATAGACAGCTGAATAAAGGGTTTAGATTACCGATCAAGTCCCGAATGGAACTCGTGACTCGAATAAAGAACATCGAGATTTGTACTGAAATATAGGACTCATATGGCCTGCATTGAGATTTTCATATTAGAAAAAGAAGTTCATCCATGATTTCACTAGATACTAATATCATAGTCAGGAGAATCCTCTTCTAACCTCTTCTTATCAATAAGTTGTACTATCACAATCGTCCTTGTTTTAAATTGTGAAAAGGTAAATTTTGTGACTTTTAACTTTCTATTTGAATTCGATCTACGAATAGAAAAAGAGATACCATTCTTGTGGTAATCTACACAAAACGAAGGAAATGTTAACGAGCACGTAGTTATCGCTTCACTTCTCTCCTTTCCTTTTCTCTTCACATTGCCTCGTTCTTCATAGAAAGAACGTTATCTGCCATCACATTCTTTCTCTTTTTCTTCCTCAGTTTTCAATCGTTGTTTTTTCTTCGATCAGAATATACACACATTTTCACGGTACAGTCTCTCTCTCTCTTTCACTCACACTGAGAGAGCTCACCAGAAGAAAAGAAATTGATCCAAATTATCGAGACAAGAAAATGATTATTCATTTCATTCGAACACTTTGTCTTACAAATATCATATTGGTATTTGTTGTAGATGACGAGTGATAATGAACAAATGATTCCACTAACGTTGATTTCATCTGATGATGAACGGAACAATCAAATCAAAAAGTGTTTCGATATCGACATTAATCTCGAAGGCATTCGTCAATTAGACTCAACAAAACCTGTGGCATTTCAATTGATAGATGAGTTAGCATCGAATGAAGTTATTGAATTGTTCTTAACACATAGTGCATTGAAATCATTACAAGATCTCCCTTATCAATCAAGATCATCCATTGAATCGAAAAGGGAAGAGATCATCTCATTGCTGAATCATTCCAATTTGTTTTGTGTAGAACAAGAAATTCCTTCCAATGATTACATTGAATGGTCTGTCACAAGTGAGAAGCTATTGATTAAATGTAAAAGGTTTCGTGAACAAATTCCTTCATATAACAGTTACGATATTCGACATCCTGTAATCACAGTGCAAATTGTTGAAATCATTCAATACTATATCAAAGAATATTTAGTTCGAGAAGAAAACTTTAGACAAGATTATATAAATAAATTAGAAGAATGTTTTCAAGAGGCCATTCGGAAACAAGACTACTTTATTTATTTCATCAAAGCATACACAATGACTGGCGATTTTCATTATGTGTTAAATAAGCATTTAGCTTTGTATTAGTGGTCTGCGTGACTGAAAATTTTGATCACGATCACGATCACGATTACGAGAAAGCTTTTCAACCAGTCACGGTCACGATCACGAAGTGAAAAAGTTTTTTCAACCAGTCACGATCACGATCACGATGAGGAAAAAATTTTTCAACCGGTCACGATCACGATCACGATAGGTACGAAATTTGTCAACCGGTCACGAACGTTAAAAAATAGTTCTTGAACGTATCTACCACCCTTTTTTTCGAAAATATTATTAAATTAATCCTCGATAAGGAACAAAACCTTCCAGTTTTTCGAGAATGCTTCATATGTTCCAATAAAATAGACAGTATAGTTTATTCTCTACTTCGTAATGGACGATATTGTCACAGGTATCACGACGACTCTGTTTGCGGTTGGTAAACTGAAAGCTAGAATTCGGGAAATGCGATCATGTTAGCTGGTATAGACATCTACTGACTATTTCGTAGTTGATTTCGTATAAGAGGATTTCTGTCGTGTTTACATTGGTTAAGACGACCTTTTTCACTTTCAATAACTTTTACAATTCAGAAAATCCTAGTTGCTATCCCCAGAATGTCTCAGGGTGTGAATGAACTGTCGAAAAAAGACATGGAACGACTCATTTCGGCAAATAGTTCAACGGTATCGTTTGATAAACCAAAAGAAGGCAGTAAATTGAAAATCTTCAAGTATTGGACGGATTTCAGTCAAGTTTATGTATCGAATATCAAACAGAATTTTATTGTATGTGATCATTGCAAGATTGTTTTAATTTACAAAACAACAACAGGATCGGGCTGTATGAAAAGTCATGTCCAATCGTGCAAAGCTCAATCGAAGAAAGTAAACTCATGTGGAGAACAGCCAAAAATTCACACCTATTGCAAGAACATTCCCATTGTCAAGAAAACAATACCGAAGGAAATCAAACGTGATATCACGATATCTTGTGCCGAATTCGCCATCGAAGATTGTCGACCATTCGAATTGATCAAAGGACCTGGTTTTCTTCAACTAGCCCAAAAGTTGTTCAATCATGGCCGCAACTTTTCGTCGAGATCTGTGGATATCAAAGATTTGGTACCGGACGGTACTACCGTAAGTCTTTTTAAAATGCAGATTCTAGACAAAGATGTATTCCATCAATATTTATTTGCATTAGATCAGTCGATGCATTGATCAAATGTATGAGTTTTATAGGCAACAATTGATCAAATTTCTGGCCACAATGGACAGTTACTGTGTTGTTATCGATTTTTGGACTGAATCATTCACAGGTGGGTAGTTCCACCGGTAATCTCCCACCTTATACAAAAGTATTTCCGGCCGAGCTGAAACCTTCCATAATTGAAGCTTCTAGTGCCCTAATATCATTAATAAAAAAACATTACTAACTTTCGTTCGGCATCA